>Ga0247611_10000807_pt1 | contig 60420 bp, 92 predicted proteins | sample 177DNAGHGhighgp2_FD_192422 | JGI IMG/M metagenome (GOLD analysis project Ga0247611, IMG submission 192422) | Sheep rumen microbial communities from Palmerston North, Manawatu-Wanganui, New Zealand - 1770 DNA GHGhigh gp2 | ecosystem: Host-associated > Mammals > Digestive system > Stomach > Rumen... | reverse complement strand
GACACATTTGAAAATATTAGAAACGAAGGTAGACTCTTATATGAATATATAAGAGGTTCACAATCACACGGTCTTGCGACGGAAACATCTGACGTTGATACTGGTGGTATTTATATTGCTTCATTTGAAAAATTTTGTGCAAATGAGGTTGAAGATACCATTGCCGATGAAAAAAATGACAATTCGTGGTTTGAACTTGGTAAGTTTATGGAATTAATAGCAAAGAGTAATCCAAATGCTCTTGAAGCATTATTTATTCCTGACGAATGTGTTTTATATGAAGCACCTCTATTTAAAAAGATAAAAGAACATAGAGAAGAATTTCTATCTAAAGAATGCCTTTTTTCTTTTGGTGGTTATGCTATTGCTCAAATCAAAAGAGCCCGTGGTCTTAATAAAATGATTACGATGCCAGACGATATGGAACGTAAAACACCTCTTGATTTTTGTTATGTTGCTAAACATCAGGGAAGTACTAATTTTGAAAATTGGTTACGTGACCACAATATGAAACAAGAAAATTGTGGTCTTGTTCATCTTCCTAATATGCCAGGAATGTATGGTGTATATTATGATGAAACTGGTACAAAAGGATATAAAGGTGTTATTAAAGATAACAGCAACGAACTTCGTTTAACATCAATAGAAAAAGGTGTAGAACCTGTCGTTATAATGTCTTATAATGAATCTGGATATACGAAGCATTGTATTGACTATAAACATTGGAAAGAATGGAAAGAAAATAGAAATCCAGTTCGTTATCAATCAAATCTTCACAAGAACTATGATGCAAAAAATATGTGCGAATCATTTAGACTTGTTACAATGGCAATTGAAATCGCAAACGGAGATGGATTTAATTGTGATAGAAGAAACATTGATAGAGATTTTCTTTTAAGTATAAAAAATCATAAGTATGAATATGATGAACTTATGAATATGCTTCAAAAGAAAGAAAAAGAATTAGTAAATGTAATGGCAAATACTTCTCTTAAAGATGTTAATGATAAAGAACTTGTAAAAAAAATACTTGTTTCTATTCGTAAAGATTTTTATTTAGGAGAATACACAAAGAAACTTATTAATTTATTAGAAAAAATATGATCATAGCAATAGATGTAGATAATGTTTTAAGGAATCTTACTAAAAAAATGTGTGAAATGTATAATGCCTCATTTCACGAAAACATTAATTATAAGACAATAAAACATTATGAAATAAAAAATATTTTTCCTATATTGAAAAAAACATATGGTGAACATGCTCGTGAATGGTTCTTTTCTTGTAGAAGTAAAGAAGTTTTCTGTGATGCAGAACCTATGAATGAAAATATTGCATATATTGTTGGTAAAATAAAACAAAATCATAAAGTTGTTATTGTAACACGTCAAGATTCTTTGGAAAATAAAATAGATACTTTAATGTGGTTAAAAAACAATCATATAGATTATGATTCTATTGTTTTTGCGTCTGATAAATCTATTGTTGATTGTGATTATCTTATAGATGATTATATTCCAAATCTCGAAAATTCTATTGCAAAAAATAAGATTTTGATAAATCAACCATATAATGTGAATGAAGATGTTCCATATAGAAGATATGATTCACTTAATGATTTTTATAATAAAGAGTTAAAAGATTATGCAGAAGAACAAGATATATCTTGGTGATAGTTTAGAAATACTAAAAACATTTCCAGATGAGAGTATTGATATGTGTGTGACATCACCACCATATTTTCGATTAAGAGATTATGGTATCGATGGTCAGATGGGTTTGGAAGAAACACCAGAAGAATATATTAATAATCTTGTAAATGTTTTTAGCGAAGTTAAACGTGTTATGAAAAAAGAAGGAACACTATGGGTAAATATTGGCGATAGTTATGCAGGACATAATTCTGTTGCAAGTAATAATGGTCGTTGTGGAATGGGAACAAAAAGAGAAAAAGTAGATAACAGAATTCCAAATGGCTGTAAGAATAAAGACTTAATTGGTATTCCTTGGATGCTTGCCTTTGCATTGAGAGCCGATGGTTGGTATTTGAGACAAGATATTATTTGGAACAAAGTGAACTCTATACCTGAGAGCGTTACAGATAGATGTACCAAAAGTCACGAATACATTTTTCTTTTATCAAAATCAGATAAATATTATTTTGATTTTGAGGCAATACAAGAAGAGGCAACAGGATATGATGGAAGAAAAGATACTAAAATGCACGGTTCAACAAAATATAAAGACGCTAACATAATGCCAGACCAAAAACCAAATTCTTTATCTGTAAGAGGTCACGAAAGATGGACGTTTAAGAATGGAAAAGCAATAAGAAGAAAAAGAGACGTGTGGACAGTTCCAACAAAACCTTGTAAAGAAGCTCATTTTGCAACTTTCCCAATAAAACTAATAGAACCTTGTATATTATCTGGTTGCCCAGAAAATGGTATCGTGTTAGACCCATTTATGGGAAGTGGTTCTACTGCAATTGCGGCTAGATTATTGGGAAGAAATTATGTTGGTTGTGAATTAAACCAAAAATATATTGCTATTGCAGAAAAAAGATTAGTAGAAGAAGTAGGATTATTTAAATAATATTAAGATATGCAGTTAATAGATAGTTCGTATGAAATTTGGAATCAAGATTGTGATTTTATTTCAATGCAAAAACAAATAGAAAAAGCAGGAAGGATTTGCTATAAAAGCGAAAATAGTACAACAGAAGAGTCTTATAAATCATTCGTTGAAAGAATGATAAAATCAAAACATCATGCAATGCTTGAGCAAGGCACGGTTTATTTATATGATTTTTGCGAAACAAATACAGACCATTTTGCTGATTTTATTAATTTAATAGAAAAATATAAAAAAAATCCATATTCAAAAGTTGTTGTTAAAACAGTAAAAGATAATGATAATAATTTAAATAATATATGTCACGCATATATTACAACAAATTATCGTGTTATTATTGAAAATGGTTGGGAAAGTGATTTGAAATACATTACAAAGGAAATATATGATGATTTTGAAAAACGCATAACAGTTCATTTTACATTAGACTGTGGTATTGGTAGAGAATTTACTCGTCATAGAGTTTTTTCTTTTGCTCAAGAATCTACGAGGTATTGTTCATATAACAAAGATAAATTTGGTAATGAAATAACCTTTATAAAACCATTTTGGTATGGTTCTGGATTAACAAAGAAACAAGATTATGCTTTTTTAAATCTATGTGAAGAGGCAGAAAAAGCGTATTTAGAAATATTAAATGTCGGTGGAACAGCACAAGAAGCACGAGAAGTTTTACCTCTTGCTACAAAATCAGAACTTGTTATGACTGGTTTTATAAATGATTGGAAACATTTCTTTGATTTAAGAGCATTAGGAACAACAGGTGCACCTCACCCAGGAGCAAAGAAACTTGCAGAACCATTAATGAAAGATTTTCAGAATCTTAAATTAATCTAATATGTCAGAAGATAGAAAATCTATATTAGAGAAAGAAATAAGATTATACAATGCGGACCAACTAGCCATAAAAAAGTTATTAAATGCTTTGTATGGCTCTTTTGGTTGTGCAGGAGCATATCTTGCAAATAAAGATATTGCAGAGTCTTATGCTGGACAAGGTAGAGATTTGATATTGTATATTATGAAAGCAATAAACGATTACTTTCATAAAGCGTGGCATTTAGATACGGAATTACATAACAAACTTGGTATATCAACAAAGAATGTTGTTAAAATAGACGAATCAATAGACTTAATTCCTTATGGTATTACAGATTCAAGTTTTATTGATTTTGATACTATTATTAAATCTGTTAATGGATTATGTTTAAGTCAAATAGATGAAATAAATTTTTCTATTACAGTTATTAAAGAACGGTTATCTCCTTTCCTTGCAAACAAACTTGATAAGTATGCTCAATCTTACGGACTTAAAAAGAATTATATGGTTTTTGAGTTTGAAAACATTTCAGAATCAATGATATTTGTTTCAAAATCTCACTATGCATATAGAGTAATTTATGACGGTGAGTTTGTTACACCTAAAGTTGAAGCAAAGGGATTACCTTGTGTTATGCCATCTCATCCAAAGAAAGCAAGAGAAATTCTTATGAAATGTCTTGAAATTATATTTGATAAGAACGGCAAACCAATTTTGGAACTTGATTTAATTCCTTATTTACAAACAGCATTTAAAGATTTTAAAAGAGCAAAAGTAGATGATATTTGTGCTAACAAATATGTAAACAGTTTTAATAATTATGTTATAAAGAAAGATTTGTATCGTGTTATTGATAGTGTTAATGGTAGAGGTGTTGTTACAAAAAACGCAATCAATATAAAAAACAATCAATATTACAAAATACTAACTGAAAAAAAAGGTCATCAAATTGCAGAAATAACTGATGTATGTGGGGATTATTTGTTAGTAAAAGGTGTATCACAAGAAATAAAAGGTTGTGTAGATTATAACAATAATATTACTGCGAGTGGGAATTCAAAATATGTAAAAATAAAAAATGGCGATAAAGTAAAAGTATACTGTAGTACAAAAGGTAGTTTATTTTGTTATCCAATAGGAAACTTTAATGAAAACATTTGTCTCCCTATTGATTATGAAGAACAGTTTTTTAAGGTTGTTATTGCTCCGTTAAATGCAATACTTGAAGTAATTAATATATCATCAATTGGAAAAGATTTGAAAAGAATTATTCGCTATAAAAAACCAACAGCACAATTAATCAGAAAATATGGTACAGAAGATTGTGTACCTTTTGTGTGCTTTAATTCTAAAACAAATGAAACTGTTGATTTTCCACAAAAATTATTTAAGTATGCTGTATTAAAAAAGGATATACCAGATTATATGATTGAAACGTATGAAAAATATATAAATTGTTTTGGTCAAGATTTAATCATTAAACCAAAAGACGAAGCATAAAAAAAGCACGAATAAAAATTCGTGCTTTTTCGTTATTATTTCATTTCTTCTTCGTATTTAAATTGACCTTGTGCTTGAGGCTCATCATAATCGTCATCTGTCATATAATCATCTTCGTTGTAATCATCGCTTTGTGCTAAATCATAATCTTTCAATGTTTCGATTATTGCATTTTGAGCGTCAGAACAGATAGCATTCAATTCTCCAGAAGGTATCATTTCATTATTACCGATAATATCTTCTCCTTTTAATCTTACAATAGATTTTCTTGCAATGTTTACCATTTCAGAAGCAGGCATTGATGCCAATTCTTTCATTGCTTCAATACTATCTTCATCTTCAACGTAATTAGAAGCAAGAACCTCGCCATAGTATGATTTATCTTCTGTTGCAATTAAATCACACATAATTTCAATTTTTATGTCTTCAAGATTTCCGTATTCCATATTCATATTATTATTTTTTGATTCGTTTGTTTTATTTTGATTATTTATTTCTTCACCTTCATTTTGTTTTGAATTTGATTTAGTAAGTCCACTAATTAAACCTTTTATTGAATCAAAGATTTTATCAATAGTAATATTTTTTAAATCTAAATTGATTTTTTTTCTTTCTTGTTTTACAACATTTATATCATCAGTATTAGATATAATAATACCACTATTAGCAGTATCAATTATTGATTTTATGTCTCTTTTATTCTGCTCCATTTCCGTTTGATTCTATTCCTTTAAAAAATACTTCTATATCTTCTGATGTTATATCAAGATTTTGAAATTTTTTATATATTTCAATACCATCTGTTAATACAAAACTAACATCAGAGCCTTGTTTCTTTAATTCTTCTCGTTCTGCATCTGAAAGTTTTAATACTATTGAAGCAAGGTGTGCGATACTTAAATTGTATGCAAGAGCATCTTCGACAAATCCAATATCTTCTTCTTTTTCATCTATATATGCTGTACAATCTGGACATTCTTCATCTCCCCAAAAATCAAATTCAACAGGATTATTAAATTCTTCCGATTTATCTACAATCAATACGTTGTGAAATTCTTTTAATTCTCCCTCTGGACCTGCTTTTTCTGCTCTATAAATTGTTGCACACCATATTTGTTTTCCATTGATATTTGCAGGAACAGTAAGTAAATCTCCAGCATCTTCTTCTTCTCCTTCACCTTCTTCTGTATTAGTTGGCGTTGCTTCTTGATTTATAGGTTTTTCTTGCTCAATTGATTTATCGAGAATTTCTTCTGCTTCGTTTATCAGTTTATAAATATTATCTATTTTGTTTACTATATCCATTGAAATTTATTTTTTTTAATCTTTTAACGCAACAACAAACTGGTGTAATATATCCCAATATATTTTTGTTATTGTACTTAATTTAAACTTAATCTTTGTCTTTTCATTAACGAATTCAGAACCATTTTCGTTTTTCTTATATCCGTTTTTAATGAAATATTTTTCAAGAATATCTGTAAAATCTTCATAATCTTCTGTTGCTTCATGCTCAAAATTTCCTGCATCAGATACTTTCATTTTATCATCTTCTCTATTTCCTGTTTCAGTATTTTCAGATGCTTGTTTTATTTCACTTTTATTTAATGAATAATTCAATAGATATTCGTCTTTTGTTAAATCAACAGCATTAAGTGTATAAGACACAAGTCCTCTAACAAAATCACCGTTTATTTTTGCATTATCGCATTTTAATTTAAAATCTTTTATTTCTTTAACAAAAATATCTTTATTGTCTTCTTCAAGACCTTCTTCCGTCCATTTTTTCAAAAACTCTTCGTTTACGTGTGGTGGACATTCAAGATAAGATATTCTATTGCTATAAATATTTTTACGTAATGCACTTATCTCTGGATAACCATCAAGATTCATTAAATCATTTATAGATTTGTTTTGGAATAAGAATTTTATTAAAGCAAGAATTTTTTCTATTCTTTTAAGAATTCTTTTGATAAATTCCATTTTCTTTCTTATAAATCTTTTAACAAAATTTTTAATATATGCTTTTCTTATTCTTTTTCTTTCTATTGCAGAACCAGAAGCCTTAATTGTTTCTCCAATTCCACCACCTAAATAATCACCAACTTTTTTATATAAATTATCTATTTTGTTGTTTATCTTATTTTTAAATTCAATTCCTTTTTTTCGTAATTTAAGTCCTGCTTTTGTTCTAAATGTTTTATGAACTTTTCTTTTTATTTGTTTTTTCAATGGTTTAACTAATGATGTATCAATAGCATCTTTAATTTTTCTACCAAGGAAACCTTTAATACCTCCACCTTTTTTAAATGCACGTATTTTTTTTACACATTCTATTGCATTTTTCCCAGTTTTTACAAGAGCAGATGTGCCAGTTTTTGTTGCAACTTCTTTTGTTACAGTACCTTTCAGTTCTTTTTCTCCAACTTTTTTTGCAATTTCTTTTGCTGTCTTATTTTTTATTTGTTTTTTTAATGCAACGAGAGTTCCTTTTAACATTGCTCTACTTGCAATAGCACCACCTGTAATTATTCCTCCACTTCCAACAGCACCAACGATACCAACGACAACAAAAACCGCAAGAGAAACATAATCAACGACATCTATTGCAAATAGAATAACTTCTGAATGTTCCAAACACCATTCTCCTGCAGATAGAAGCATTTCTTTCCCCTCCTTTGAAATAGTTTCCCATGCCGATTTTGCTACTTTCCCAAGAGTAGGCAATGCTTTATCTATAACAAAATCTATGGCACCGCCAACAGCACCACCAATTTTTACATCTCCTAATCCTTTTATTTTTTCAGATGCTTTATCAACTATTTCATTTGTATTATATTCGTTTACAATATCATAATAAGAACAGTAAGCATTTAATTTATTTTCTACAAATAATCTTCTGTTTTCTTGTGCTATTGTATCTATATTTTCAGAAACTAAAAAATCTGTACAAAGTAAAACTTTTTCCAAAATAGAAAGATTTTTTTATTATTTATTTGTAAATGTTAAATTTTTGTTTATCTTTGCACTATAATTTTAAAATAACAGAGATATGGCAAAGAATTTTAAGACAAAATTAAAGTATGAGGTAAAAACCTTGACAAAAGATGATGCGAGAGAAATTCTCGAAAATCATAATCACATGAATAGACCAATGAATAATAGGGTTTGTTCTCTTTATATGAAAGATATGAACGACGGTACGTTTGTTTATAATGGTCAAGGAGAGATTTTATCTTTTGACTCAAATGGTGAATTATTAAACGGACAGCATCGTTTAAAAGCATTCATTGATTCTAACATTGAAAAAATGGAGTGGCTTATTGTTCGTGATGTAAAAACAGAACATTTTGCAACATTTGATGGTGGTAGAAATAGAAATGCACAACAAATTCTTGCTATATCAGGTTGTAAAAAACCTGCTGTTGCATCTACAATGATTAAATTGTTGCAAACGTATAGAACTGGCAAACAAATTAAAAGAATTGATGCTTTTGTTTCTGCAACAGGTGGTGCAGGTTTCTTAAAAACAGATGTTAATAGTATCTATTTGAAAAACCAATCGATGTATGATTCTATTGTAGAACATTTTTCTAAAATAGGAAAGAAAACACAATATAGCGTTCCTGCTTTGTGTGCTGTTGCATATATTCTTCTTGATGATGAGTTTGAACTTTGTTATTCTCCAGAAGATGTATATGGATTTCTTGATTCAATTATAAATATGGACACGGCAAAATATCCAATCATTAAAGAATTGTATCGAAAAAGAGAAGAAGTTTTGCGAGAAAATGTGAGAGAGCGAAACTCTTTTGCTTGCCAATGCTTTGAAATGATTGCACAAGCATGGAATAAACGAAAGAGTGATTCTGGACATATCAGTTGTAAAATTGGTCGGAATTCAGATTACACAAAAATAAGATAAAACAAAAAAAACCGAATCAAAAGATTCGGCTTTTTTTTATAAAAACTTATTAGCGAGAAAACCCAAAGGTCTTTAGCCTTTGGGATGAATCGCTCTAACCTTGATTTTCTATATATTTACGAATAGTGTCTGGATTTGCTTCACCAATTGAACAAACAAAATAACCATCACTCCAAAATGTATGTTCTTTCCAAAATTCTTTCTTTAGAAAACTATAATAGTGTAACCGTGAACTACCCACAAACTAAAGATTTGCTGGCTTCTTGCTTCACAGCCGTTGCTTTGACTAATGTCAAAGTCTTACATCAGCTCCACAAGTGTACTCGACAGTCCCTGCCGAGGTTTTATACTCTTATTAACTGAGTTTTACTTTCAGGTTTTATGTTTGAAAGTGTTATTTACAAACAACCGTTACCAATTTGTCAATGTACTTTGAATTATTTATTTACAAATATAAAAGTTTTTTGTAAATTTGCAAATAAATAACTATAGAAATTGATTATACATTGAAGACGATATACAAGACATATAAGTTTAGGATGTATCCGAATACTGAACAACAGGAATTGTTAAATAAGTATTTTGGATGTGTTCGTTTTGTATATAATCATTTTCTCAATGAACGAAAGGAACAATATATAGAAACACAGAAATCTGACAATTACTATGAACAGGCAAAGAAATTAACTCTTCTTAAAAAGAAAGAAGAGTATTCTTGGTTGAAGGAAATTAACAGTCAGACTCTTCAACATAGTTTAAGGCATCTTGAATCAGCATACATCAATTTCTTTAGAGGAAATTCGAAGTTTCCAAGATTTAAGTCGAAGAAAGATAGGAATTCCTTTGTTGTTCCACAGTTTTGTTCTATTGACGGCAATTCAATATCATTACCTAAATTCAAATCTAACATAAAAATAAAGAATCATTGTGAAGTTAATGGTAATGTGCATTCAATGACAATATCAAAAGACTGCGATGGAAAATACTATGTTGCAATTCTGACTGAACAACAATATGAGCCTATAGAAAAAACTAACAAATCTGTTGGGATAGATTTAGGACTAAAGGATTTTGTAATCACATCTGACGGTAAAGTATATAAAAATCATAGATACACAAAGAAATATGAAAGACAATTAAGCAAAGCACAAAAGCATCTTTCTCGTAAACGCAAAGACAGCAATTCTTACGAAAACCAAAGAAGGAAAGTTGTCAAGATTCACAAGAAGATTGCAAATTCAAGAAATGATATGTTGCATAAGGTTTCAACAGAACTTGTAAGGAATTATGATATAATCTGTTGTGAGAACCTTCATGTAAAGGGAATGATTAAGAACCACAAACTTGCAAAGCATATTGCGGATGTGAGTTGGGGAACATTCGTAAATTTTCTTGAATACAAATGCAGTCGGGAAGATAAGACTTTGGTGAAAATCAACAGATATTTTCCAAGTTCGCAGACTTGCAGTGAGTGCGGATATATCAACCAAAGCACTAAAGACTTGAGTGTACGGGAATGGATTTGTCCTAAATGTGGTAAACATCACAATAGGGACTTGAATGCATCAATCAATATCCTTAGAGAAGGATTGAAAACTCTATCGGCAGGGACTGTCGATTACACAGGTGGAGACGATGTAAGACTTGCTTGCAAGCAATCGTCTGTGAAGCCTGAAGCCCACAAATCTTTAGTTTGTGGGTAGTTCACTTTTGCAAATAACTTTCAAACAAAGGAACTTTATTCATTTTCTTTATTTTGAAATAGTCAATACTTTCATCAAAAGGAGAAACAGATTTTGTAACTATACTTCCATTGCGTGCGACATTAACCCAATCACCATTCATCAATTCCTTTTTCTTTGCCATTGCAGTCCCTTTATTAAAAGGTTTTAATAAATCCCAACCATATTTTACATCATTTTTATAGGACAAACAAGGAATCCAATCTTTTTTATTTTCTACATCAGATTGAACTTCTTTTATACCAACTTCTACAGGTGCCGTTACACTATCAACATTAAGTAATAATAAGAAATAAACACCATCTCTTTTTACAATAGAATATGTTGTATTTTCTGTAAATAGAAAATCTAAATCTTTGTTTGTATCGTTTTCGCATTTATATGAACTATCACCAGATGCATTTAATACCATTGGAGTTGTAACAGAGTCATATATACAATCAGAAACTTTTTTACCATTAATATCTATAAAACCATACTTATTATTGTTTTTAACGATACCACACAATGCTTCTTTTTCTACATTTATTGAATATATGTATTTAATAAGATCATATTCACAATCTTTTATTTCTTTAAATGTATAAGTGGAAATTAAAACATATCTATGATTTTTCTGTGCAATTATAGCGTTATTATAATTTATATATTGATGTTGATTAGAATTAATTTGAGACATCTGTACGTTTAATTGTACTTTTGTATATAAACATTCTGTACGTTTTTTATAATCAAAATCTTCTTTTCTAAAATCTTCACAAAAACCAACTTTATTATTTTCTCCAATAAGCATAGTAAATGAAATTCTCTGATTTTTTTCATTTATAGAAACTTCATTCAAGAAAATATCTTTATATTTGCAAGGTATTAATACTTTTGCAGTATCATCTTTAAATTCGACAATACCCATTTTATTACTTTTATCAGTAATAATTGTACAACCGTATTCATCTTCTTCTCCAATAAAATTAAATTGTGGAGATATTTTTATATGTCCTTCTAAATCGCAAACTCCCCACTTGTCTTTAACTTTTATAGAGAATAAATTTTCTTTTAATCTTTTTATACAATCAAAATTTTTATCAAGACCAATAATCCAATCTCCTGTTGTATTAATTATACCATATCGTGTATTTTTTGATACTATCGCTCTATTGTTTCTAAAAGGTTCTGCGTAATCATATGCACCGACAACTTCTTGACCTTTTAAATTATACGATAGTTCTTTACCGTTTTGACTAAGGTATCTATATTTTCCTTCTCTTTTAACAAGAGCAGGACCATTTTCAAATCCTGAAAATTCATCATAAATTGTATCTGCAATACCACTATTTCTTAAAAGAAATTCGTTTTTTTCTTTGTTTGTGTATATATAAATATTACCTTTTTGATATAATGGGTGTTTTACATCAAAATATTTTGCTACAGCATTTTTTTCAATACCATGTTTAAATGTTTTATAAAATTCATTTAAATTTTGTAATCCAATTGCTTCTTGTATTCTTTTTGCATTTTTACAGAAGAAATTTTTAAAACCACTATCAGAGTATTCTCCTGTCAAGTCTAAATCGTGTACAAAATTATATCTTGATGTACAATTAGTTATGGAACCAGCAGGAGTTAATATTACATAAAACAATGATAATCCGTAATCATCATATGGATAATTACTTGGCATATCATAAAATTCTCCTTGTACATTATCAACATCATCTCTTACACAAACGTAAAATGTATTTTTTCCACCTCTTGTATATTTATTCCAAATCGTTTGATTACCAAATAGATTCCAAGGTTCTGCACCGTTATCTTGAAAGTATTTTTCATAACCATCAAGTTCTTCTACAGAATTTATTTTACGAATATCATATGTGTGACCGGAAGGTTTTATTACTATTGGGTTTTCATTCTGTTTTATATATGCTTGTACTCTATCATCATAAACATTTTTAATTTCTTCAAATGATTTACCGTTAAAGTCTCTTGCATCTGGGGTTTTATTTTTTTTCCCTTTAGGAACATATAAAGAACCTTTTGAATCTTCACCACCCTCTTCTATCAAAAGAGAAATTACATCCGACATATAATTAACAAAATCTGCAACAACAGCATCTCTATTATCAGGGGTTGTTCCTTTTCTAATTGCACAATATAATCTACCAAGCCCTTTAGCCCAAAAACCATTTCCTAATTCTAAAATAGAACCCAATTTATCTTCTATTTCGTGAATAAGAGTTGTATTATCGCATTTAAGTGATTTACCAATATTATTAGAAATAATCCAATCTTTTAATTCTTGGATAAAAGGATTTTCTGTTGTATCTGTTTTTTGTTGTTTTTCCTCTTTACCTTCTTTAATAAGTTTATGATATTCGTCTAAAAACATAATAATATGTATTCTTTTTCTGTTATTTAGTTTTTAGACGAGAGAATAAATTCAAATGTTTTACTGGGCATTTCTTGTGTAAATAGGATCAAAGAAAACAACTTCACCATTATCTCTTTCGCCTAAATTACCAAGATGAAAATCAAGTAAATTCCAATCTTGTTTTATATATTTGTACAACCCACTATCTTTTGCTTCTGAAATAAATTGTTCGCACCAATCAATCACATATGGATCTGTTATTGTATCTATATTTTCAATATCATCGTCGTCTGTCATCCTTCTATCTTCATCATCTTCGTATTCTCCTGTATCGAGTTTATACAAAAGTTTCGAGAAATTAAAGCATGTTCTCATTGACTCATAGATATATTCGCAATTTTCAGTTTCCAATTCAAGACTTTCCATTACATAATACTGTACACCAACTCTATAAATTTTTGGAAGAGTTGAATAGTCTTTTTCTTTACAGTTTTCTAAAAAGATTTTATATTGTTCACTAATTGGCTTGTAAAATAATTTTATAATAAAATTTCCACAAATGAAAACAATTCCATCAGAACCAATACCAAGACATTTTTCTATTTTGTTCGTATTTAACGTCATTATAACGCTATACAATTCTTTTTTGCTTTGTTCCGATACATTATCGTCGTTTCTTTCACAAAAGCGTTTTAAAAAATAAGTAAATAGGCTTCTTGATATTGATATTTTATTTAGTTTTTGTAATATAGGAGTAATAGATTCTTTTTCTTCTTTGTTAAGAGTACCACAATAAAAATCAACAGCTTTGCAAAATTCATCGAAAGTCAAATCTTTGTACAAATTATCTTTTATTCTTTCTTCTGTTAAGAAGTTGGTAAAATTTTCTATTGTAACATTAAACATTTTTGTGAAAAAATTTGTTTTTATTATTTATTTTTTTATCTTTGCAGAAAAAATATTCTATGCATTTCTTTAATGGCAATTCAGAGGAAGTACTTAAATCAATAGAAGATAATTCTATTGATTTGATTGTCACATCTCCGCCATATGATAATTTAAGAGAGTATAGTGGGAGTGGCTGGGACTTTAATATGTTTAAAAATATTGCAAAAGAACTTGTTAGGGTATTAAAAGATGGTGGTGTTATCGTTTGGATTGTAAACGATGCAACAATAAATGGGAGCGAAAGTTTATCATCGTTCAAACAAGCAATTTATTTCAAAGAGGAACTTGGATTGAATGTTCACGACACAATGATTTGGGAAAAAGACACTTGTGGTTTACCTGATACAATAAGATATTTTAATATATTTGAGTACATGTTTGTTTTTAGTAAGGGGAAGCCAAAGACGTTTAATCCTATTAAAGATAGACAAAACAAATATGCAGGAACATTTATACATGGTACGACAAGAGAAAAAGATGGTACAACAAAAAGAAAAATGAATCATACAAAAATACAACAATTTGGTAATCGTTTTAATATATGGAAACAAGTAACTGCAAAAGGAGAGGATACATCGAATCACCCAGCTCCTTTCCCAGAACAACTTGCAATTGACCATATTATATCTTGGAGCAATAAAGGCGATGTTGTTTTGGACCCGTTTATGGGAAGTGGGACAACTGGTGTCGCTTGTAAAATAACAGATAGAGATTTTATAGGAATAGAATTATCAAAAGAATATTTTGATAATGCAGTTGAAAGAATTAACAAATATAAAGTTCAATTTTCTTTATTTTAAAAACATGGAAACAAGAATAGAAAAAATGCCAGAAGAATATAAAGGTAAAGTTCAATCTAAAACAGATTATACAAGAACTGCTCCACGTGAATGGACTAAAGATGAAATTAATTGGATTCTTGAAAAAAAGAAACAAGGTTTTTCTAATGAAGAAATTGCGTGGTCCACAGACAGAACAGAAGTGTCTATTCAAATAAAATTAAAAAGATTATCAAAAGACAATAATCTATACAACAAACAACACGTCGTTGAAAAATATAAAATAAATAAGTTGTTTCTTGATATTATAGAACCAAAAACAATACTTGATTTATACGCAGGAGAAAAACCTTTTTATTCTAATTTAGAAGATTCGTTTATGTATGACATTACAACAAACGATAAAAACAAAAATTTCCCAACGACATATCATAAAGATGCTCTTGAATGTTTGTGCTCTCTATACGCAGACAAAAAGAAATATGATTTTATTGACTTGGACCCGTTTGGTTCTGCATACGATTGTTTTGACCTTGCTATTAAAATGGCTAAAAAAGGAATTTCTATAACTTTTGGTGAGTATGGTCATAAACGGTGGAAAAGACTTGATTATCTTTCTCGCTATTACGATGTAACAGATATAGAATCTTTTACTGTTACTGAATTGATTAATAAGGTAATAAAAATAGGATTAAGAAATAAAAAATATCTTTATCCTGTTTATGTAAAAGAATGGCAAAACATTGCAAGGGTTTGGTTTGAAATAAAACCAGCAAAAATTATTAAGATGCCATTTCGTTTTGATAAAATTGGATAAATTAAAAAAAAATAAAGATATGGGAGTAAAAAATAGAATTGCAAAGTATAAGATTGGTGATATTGTTCATTTTGATGATTTTGCAGGTAAAGATACTACGATGATAATTAAAGATATTAGTTACGCAAATAATCGAATATCTTATTCCGATGATTTTTATTGTATTGACGAAGATGAAATTAAAGGTATTCTTGATGATAATTCGGCTAGTAAAATTAATTTTGTAAATAGTAAAGTTAATTTTGTAGAACCTACACCAAATGAGATATTAGCAAATTCAATTGCAAAAAAATCTGATTTTTATGAAGAAGATAAACCATTTTTGTATGAAACACTCCTTGATTTTGCAAAAGAAAAAGATAAACGACCGATTTTAGAACAAGGAGGTTGGCATAAAGAAGAACCAACAAAGGATTGTTTTGTATTATTAATGACAGAAAAATTTCCAAAGAATTGTTTCTATATTATCGCAGAGTGGGACAATGACGCACAATGCTTTTATTCAGAAGAAACAGATGAACCTATCGAAAAATGGGACTATTGGAAAGAGTTAGAAGAAAATTTATTACTGAAACGTAAAAATTATAAAGAAGAGTTAGAATATCGTAAAAAAATAGAAAATTATGAAAAAGAAAACTAAAACAATGTCGTGGGCAGAAGAAGAATGTAGGCTTGCGTGTAAAAGAGAAAATCCAAATTTTGATTTCGATAGTGATGATTTTGACTATGGATGTTCTTGTTATAAATCTGCATTAAAAGCATATAATGCAATGGCAGAAGATGGTCATTCTGGAGCAAGTTGGGGATTCACAAAGAATATTCTTATTAAATTGTTAAATCATCAGCCGTTATCTCCAATAACAGAAGAAGATTTCAAATTTAATGGATGCGATACTTTTTATTCAGATGAGTATCTAAAATCAAGAAACCTTAAATCACATATTCAATGCCCAAGATATTCTGCTTTGTTTAGGTCAGAATATTTAGATGGTAAAGTTACTTATAATGATGTTGATAGAGCATACTTCATTGATATTGAAGACGAAAGTAATACATGGAGTGGTGATGATAGTTTTCTTGATGAAATGTTTCCAATAACATTACCATATAATCCATCAACAAATAAATTTAAGATATATTCACAAGAATTTCTGTGCGATAAAAAAAATGGTGATTTTGATACACGAGGAATATTGTATATTATCACACCAAATGGAGAAAAGATAGAAATAAACAAGTTTGAAAAAGAACAAAACGGTCATTGGGTTGATATTACAAAAGAAGAATACGAGGACAGATTATTAAACAAAAGAATTGATACAATTCAAAAGAAAGTTGCAAGGGATTTGTTGTGGACGTTAATATCAAATTCTGCTTCGGATGAAGAAATAGAAAAAAGAGAAAATGTTTGGCGTGGATTATTTTCTTCTGATGTAAAAAATAGATTAGAAGAATTATTACAAAAAAAATGTACTTTCTTTGAAAAAGAAGAAAATTATAAGTATAATAATTTTTCTATGCGTCAATATCTATGCAAATTTGATAATAATACAAAAGATTTGCCACAAGAATTAATAGAAATTAAAGAATTTTTAAAACAAATTTTAGATAAGATAAAAGAATGTTATTGATATTAATAATATTATGTCATCTGCTTGACGATTTTGTATTGCAAGCACCTTTCCTTTCTAAATATAAGCAAAAGGAATCATGGAAGGATTATCCAAAATTTAAGAACGACTATATTGCTTGTCTTGTGTGTCATTCTTTAGAGTGGAGTGCCATGATTCTTTTGCCTGTGTTTATTTTAACATCAGTAAATGATATTTTCTTGTTATCTGTGTTTATTGGCAATGCTATAATTCACGGTGTTGTAGACCATTTGAAGTGCAACGAAGAAAAAATAACACTCATTACGGACCAAACAATTCATTTTTTGCAAATCATTTTAACATTTTTTTTAACAAATGCTTGCATGTAAAATAAATATGTTGTATATTTGCAAAATCAAATTTAATAATAAGAAAAATGATAGACGATATTCAATATGCAAAAGGATTAGCAGAAAAAGGGTTCTCTTGGATTTCTGATTACGCTGATGTTGATATAATGGAAATTGCTGAACAAATTCAAAATAATAGTTTTTCATTTAGTGGTACATTGGCAAGGTATGAATTTAATAAGAGAGTTCGTGAAGCAATTACATATTATCTTTCTGGTGATTTTAATTCTGCAATAGAGGAAATATATTGGTTTATGATATTTTGCTTTAATAACATTGCAGAAATAAAAAATTCAGAAAAATTAAAAGGACTTATTAAAACTTTTTCTGAATCAGTACCTTTTCTTGAAGAAACAGAAAAATTAAAAGAATTGTGGAAACAAGAATGGGAGCAAGAACTTACACATGCAGGATTTAAACCAACAATCGAGTTTGACAATAGGACCATTTATAAAATTAAAAACAGCATTGATAACAGATATTTACATCTTTATTGTTATCGCAAAGGTGGTAATGTTACACAAACAAGTAAATTTAAAATATATGATGTAATTGTCGCTTCCGACAATATTAATGACTTCATATCGTTAAACAACGAAGATGGTTATTGGACTGTTAGAACAGGTATGTTTATCGAAAAATTTATAAATTTATCCTATTTTGTAATTACAATCTCTCAAGGTAATACTGTATATATTCTTACAGATAAACCAGAATATACTTATCTTGACCAAATATCATCAGTTGCTTCAAGAAATGGTGGTAGACGTTTTTCTGAAAGCAGAGAAGAATCACTTGATTTCATGCCGTACATACTTATAGATAAAATTATAGAAAAAAGAAATGAAAACGAAACAATAACAAAACAAGCAGGACAAGAAATTTACACATTTGAATTTGGAAGATATTTTGGTTGGAATCTTTATTTCCTTATAAAGTTTATAATCGAAAAAATTTCAAGTGAAAATGTTATTAAACCTCTTATGACGGTAAATCAACTTGCAATTGGTTGTGGAGAAACTATTGATTTAGAAGATAAAAATTCTTTTTGTAAAATAGGGACAGAAGAAATGGATGAAATCTTCAACGAATTATATAACAACGAAGAAACCACATCAACAGCACTTGCAATTCCAGCAAAAACTATTATTGAAGAGTTGCAACTTGTGTATAAGAATACATCTCTTGTAACACCAGAACAATTTGATAAAAATTGTAAATACCTTGCACATAAAAAAATTGCAAAAGATTGGAAGTTGCAAAAATTAAATAGCGTTGGACTTTCTAATAATCCAGACTCATTAGAATTGACTTACTCAAGTTCTGACATTTACAAAGCAATTAGGACACAAAGAAAGCAACTAATTTCTTTAATTAAATCAAAATTAAACGATTTATTACCTATTATTTTTTCTGGTGATCGCGTTACTCTATACGATATAGACCATCCTTATATGACAAGTGGGTTTGGAAATGAGAAAAAAGAAAGAACTATTAATGAGTATTATGATTTAGTAACAGAAGCAAAAGAAAAAAAATGGTCAGATGAGACAATCGGAGCATTAGACGATTATGAAGGATTTTTGTGTAATGGCGGAGATAGATATGCAAAAAATGTAAATTTTTATCGTAATATAAATTTTTACAGATATACAGAAATTTATACATTATTGGGTATTACACGTTCTCAATTACCATCTCTATTTCAGTATTATTTATCACATATGTATATGCCTTATATAGGTAACTCTATTTTGGACAACGTATTGCCAGAATATCAAGAAATAGCAAATGATTTTGTTTCTCGTTATTATCCAAATGGTATAAGTCTTTCTATTCCTTTCTGTGGATTCTGTAGCAAGAAATATTTTAAACAATATAAGATTGCAGAAAAAACAGTTGTTGTGATTTCTTCAAAACAAAACAAAATAATTGAAATAAAAAATATTAACGATTTTAAAAAAGAAGATTATGAAACGAAAAATTAAAATTAAAGTAGATGTTGTAGTGGATAACTATGAAGAACAAGATTCAGACGGTTATTTGACATATGCTTTACAAGAAGATATATCAGAAGTCACAGGAATTAACACAGATAATATTGATGTTGAGGTAGAAACAATAGATGATGATGAATAATTGTGAATTAATGTTTGGTTAATTAAAAATTTTATTTTATATTTGCACTATGAAAAGAAAAGATTTAAGATATTTAATGTCTATTGTAGATAAAAGTATTGCTTCGTGTCGTAACAATATTTCTTGGTATGAATTACAGCAAGTAACATCAGCGTCGAGAGATGAGTATAAACTTTTAAAGGACGGAAAGAAAAAACAAGAAGAAGAAATTCGTAAACTTAAACTTGTTCGTAAAGCAATAGATAGAGAAATATCACAAATAGCAATAAACGAAAAAATACAAGAATTTGAAAAAGTACGAAATAAATGGAAATAAAAAAGTTTAAAGAAGATTTTGTATCTTTTGAAATAGCAAAACTATTAAAACAAAAAGGTTTTGATTGGGACTGTTGGAAAGTGTATGGCAGAAACGGAGAGGAAGGGGATGATTTTGCTATGCAATTTACAGAAGAACAAGTCCCAACAAACTATTTTGAAAGAGATTATTTATATCTATGCCCAACATTACAAGTAGTTAAAAAGTGGTTGTTCAAGGTACATAAAATTTATATCAATGTATATTGGTGTTATAGTAAACAGCAAAAGAAAATTATTTATAGATATGATGTAAATCGCTTTGTTGAAAGTTATGATGAATATCCTGCATATGAAACATATTCTTCTAAAAGATTATCGCCAACATCGCCAACATCATCAACAGAGCAAGAAGCTTTGTCTTCTGCAATATTAAACAGTTTATTAATTTTAGTAGAATAGCCATGAAAAAGAAATACAAATTAACAGACGAAACAATAAAATATAATAATAGAACATTACATCGTATTGTTGCATTACAAAATTTTTCAGATGTAAATGCTGGAGATAAAGGTGGTTTTATTATGAAAGAATCAAATTTATCTCACAAAGGTAACTGTTGGGTGTATGATAATTCTATGGTATTAGACAACGCAAAGGTAAAAGATAATGCTAAAATTGAAGAAAATTCTATTATCTCTGACAAAGCTATTGTTAGTGAAAATGCAAGAGTATCATATTCAAAAATTTATTGTTATTCAAAAATTTACGGTTATGCTTATGTTTCACGTTGTTCTGTAATTACCAATAAAGCAGAAATATATGATCATGCTATAATTTATAGTTCTTCTGTCGCAAATAAAGTAAAGATTTTTGGACATTCTTTTCTTGAAGATGCACAATGTTATGATAGTTGTAAAGTATATGGACATGCAAGAATTTTTAAGAATGCAGAAATATTCGATAGAGCAGAAGTATTCGGTGATGCAGAAGTTTCTGGTTCTGCGACTATTAGAGGCAACGCAAAAGTTCAATCTACTACAGATTATATCGTATTCAAAAACTGGTGGTCATCAGGACGATACTTTACTTGGACACGTTCTAACGACAGATGGAGCGTTGGTTGTTTCTATGGTACAGGAAAACAACTCATTGATAAAGCATATAAAGATTGGAAAGAAAAAGGAGCAGAATATGAACGTGTCGTTAATTATGTAGATACAATAAAAAATAAGATGTTAGAAAGTAAAAAATATAACATTTATAACTTTTTAGAAACATGTGATTATGCATATTATCTTAAACATATTTTTGATGATGATTTTAGTTTAATAAAGAATCCACATATTCCTATTTTAAATGCTTTTGTTGCTGCCGCATATAAAGCAACAATATCAGAAGAAAAGAAAAATATTTTTGTTGTTGCAGATAATTTTGTATTAGACGATATTAGAAATTTTGTTAAAAAATATTGTAATGTATATAAAACAACACCAACAGAAATTCGTACAGACTTTTTCAATCTATTTCTCGTAAGAACAGATGGTAGACACAATATAGATTATTCTGGATATTTTATTGGTAAACAAATAAACTATACTATTATTCAAGATGTTGAAGAAAATGATAGTAGAGAATTATTTAATTTTATTTCACCTATTGTTCGTTCAACCGTATTTGATAAAATAATTTTATTTAACTGTAATTTTTAATATTATGACAAATATAGACTACTTAAAAATGTTAATTCCTTATGGTGTTTATGTTGAATTAGTAGATAAACATCATTCACGAGAAAAACTTGTTGAAATTCGTGGAAGTGTTATTGATACGAATTTGACAATAAATTATCCGATATATAAACCTGTAAAGCCAATCTTGCGTAAAATTTCTGACCTTACAGAAAAAGAAAAAGAAGAATTACATTTATTGGGTGCACAATATTGTGTCCCATATAAATCATTTTATTCACCAACAACACCATCTATACAAGCACTTTCTGTATTAGATGCTATTATTTGGTTTAATAAACATAAAGTAGATTTTCTTGGTCTTATTGATAAGGACCAAGCAGTTCACGCAGATAAAACATTATATAAAGATGACAAATATTAAAGATATTATATTATCAACAACTTTTGTAAAAATCAAAAATTGTAAAATATCTGGTATTAGAAGAAACATTTTTCTTAATACCAAACATATATTGTATATTATACAAGAAACAGACGATTATATAAGCATAGATCTTATTGATGGAACTGTTGTTTGTTGCGACCAAATGACAAATGTAAAACCAGTATCAAATTTAAGTTTGTAATATGGAAGAATTAAGCAATGCAATTAATTGGTTTGAAAACCGTTTTGGTGGAAAACTTGATTTAACGCCTCAATGGTGGAAGAAAAACTGGTATGAATCACTTGAGTTTGTTTGGAGACTTGGAAACAAATCAGAATTTATTTCAACCTCAACGGTATTGAATGCATATTCACAATCAAAGATTGTTTCAGCATAATTTCACTTATAGCAACTTTCTTTTGAATTCCAATCTGGTTCCGGGTAGATAACAATTTCACATATTTTTACAATTTCTTCTTCTGTCAAATTCAAGTTTGAATTTAACAAGTCAGATTTTACATCATTGGTCCAGCGTGAATCTATTAATTCTGTCCAACCAATTTCTGATAAAAAATCTAATCCTTTTTTGATTTTGTCTTTTTCCATATTATTGATGCAGAGCATATTTTATCTAACGGAATATATACCGTACATATTGAATTATTTGCTGAACCGTAACATAATACATATTCAACATCGAAAGATAACATTGTATCTGTTACTTTTATATTTGTTGCAGTTGTTGTTGATAGGGTATGTTCTTCATTTGGAAAAGTTTTTATAATAATGGTCCCACCAACTTTTTTAGCCTCTTTAACTATTTTCTTAAAATCCTTTGCTTCCATGTATCTTTATTTATGCAAATATATAAAAATATTTCATTTTTTTCTTGTAAGTGTTAAAATTTTTGTTTATATTTGCAAAAAAAATAAGAGATATGGCAGGAAATATTTTTATTACAAGTGATACACATTTTTGTCACGACAAAGAGTTTCTTTTTGGTGGTAGGGGATTTTCTTCTCCAGAAGAAATGAACGAACAAATTATTAAAAACTGGAATGAACTTATTTCTCCTAATGATATTGTTTATCATCTTGGTGATGTTATGCTATCTAATACAGAAGGTGGTTTAGAATGTCTTAAAAGACTTAATGGTAAGATTTATCTTGCTATTGGAAACCACGATACAAATGATAGAATAAAAAGATATAAGGAATGTAAAAACATTGAAGATATTCAGTTTGCATATAGACTAAAGTTCAATAAGAAGAATCTTTTTTTGAGTCATTATCCTACATTAACAGATAATCATGAAGAAAAACCTATTGAACTTAAAGTTATAAATCTTCATGGGCATACACATGAAAAAAGTAAGTTTAGTTCTAGTCCTCTCTGTTATCACGTCGGATTAGATGCTCATAAATTAAAACCGATATATCTCGAATATGCGGTAGACGATTTCTTTAACTATAAGAATAGTCTTAAAGATGTCTTTGGTGTATTCAATAATTTAGTCTATACAAAAGACGGATTCAAACAAGACAAAGAAAATGGTGGAAAAATAATTTCAAATTTTTTGTAAAAATATTTGCATATGTTAAAAAGAATGTTTATATTTGCACAGTTAAATTTTAAAAAGTAAGAGTTATGAAAGATAACAATGTAATGATTCCTCTTAAAGAGGCAAAAAAATGGATTAAAAACAATGTTCAAATCGGTGCATTTGATGTTGCAGGACATTTTTATGAAGAGATGAATAAAAAATTTAATCCCAACAAAAAAGATTCAGAAGAATCAAGTACAAAAACACCACAACAAGCATTTCAAGAAGAATGTGGTGTTGATGCAAGCAAGTTAATTCCATTTGGTGATATGAATTATATTGTTCAAGCAGACATATTTAAAGATGACGAAGGTGTTGAACATATTGAATATGACCAATATCAACCACGTAAAAATAGAGTATGGCATGGTTATGATGATATGACAAAAGAAGAACTGCTAAAAAATCTTGCAGATACAAAAGAACGCATGAAAATGGCAATGAATCTTATTGACAAATTTCTTGACGGAGAAATAACTTTTCTATACTATTGGGACGAAACATCATTAAAAAATACGGAGGTTTAAAATGAAAAAGGTTTATTTCTTTTATATCATTGATAATGAGGTCGATGTAGAATCAGATGTTATAGAATATGCATCATGTATTTCAATGACTATAAATGGAAACACATTAATTCATAAATCAGAAAACTATTCAACTGTTGAAGAAGCATTAGATGCACGAGACATTGAAGAAAAAGAAAAGGGGAAATATTATACTTATACTCCAGTAATGGAAGGCTGGATACGAGAATAACAAACAAAAAACAAATATTAAAATTTTAAACACAATACAAATGGAAAATTTAACAAACGGACAAATTGATTTGCTATTCACAATGCTTATGGCTGTAGCAACAGATACTGACCCATTTGAAATGGAGCAAGAATTAAAAAATAAAGGTTTGATTGAACAACCATCTACAATAGGATTAACGGAAGGAGAATAGAACTATGAATTACGAAAAATTATTGGAGAAAGCACGTAATGCATATAAGAATTGTGCTACTGGTGCAGAAAAAAGAAGATTGGAGAGCATATTTCCAGAACTTAAAGAGAAAGAGAGTGAGGATGAGAAGATAGCAAAAGAACTTATCAGATACCTACCTTATTGTGATGATATAGCAAAAGATACAAAAGAAAAATGGATTGCTTGGCTTGAAAAGCAATGTGAGAAATCTCTATTCATTTGGCATAATATCAATGACGAACCAGAAGAAATGAGAGAACTTTTATGTGAGTGGGAGAGTAACGATGCTACATGGCATGATGTTGCTTTTTATCATTCTGATAGGACATTTTGGAACGGTACACAACAAGTAGAGAATGTTGTAAAATGGTGTTATATTGATGATTTACTTGAAAAACAAGGCAAGCAGAATGGAACAAATCTTATTGAAATATTAAAACACTACCCAAAGGAAACGGAATTATACTCTCCGCTATACGGCAAACTCTGGCTTGCCGAAGTAGATGAAGAGAATGAAATAATTACATGTTATAAGCATTGTTTAGATGAAGGATGTACAAGGGCGATATTAGAACAAGAAGATACTGTTTCTTTTTACTCTGATGGAACTACAGGGTTGCCTGATTTTAATGTATCTAAAGATTGTATGTTATTCCTTTATGATATTACAAAGCAAGGTGAACAGAAATCCGCTAATACGATTGAATCAAAGTTTAAGGTTAAAGATTGGATTACAGGTGAGGAAGTTTACACGGCAAAGATAATAAACATTGACGATGATAAGTATGAAGTCGAATTTATTGACGGAAGCAAAGGACTTTACCTTATTGATTTTATAGATAAATTTTATCATCTTTGGACTATTGAAGATGCGAAGGACGGTGATGTACTGGCTACTAAAAACGGTGTTATCTTTATAAATGATGATAGCAGAAAAGGAAAAGTAACGTTGGATAGTTATTGCTATCTCTCAATTCAGTATGAGTTTTGTATAGAAGACCATAAAACAGGTAGTTGGTTATATAAGGATAGAATAAAACCAGCAACTAAAGAGCAGCGCGAATTCTTTTTCGCTAAAATGAAAAAGGCAGGATATGAATGGGACGCTGAAAATAAATTAATAAGAAGACTTTCTAAATTTCATGTAGGCGATAAGCTGATTAGTTCAAAGAACCCAAGACTTACTTATAATATTTTGGAAGTTGGACATATCAATGAACTCGGCAACACAGAATATAAAGTAGAAATCTTTACTGATGGAAAAGCACAAAATCCTTGTAACATTCTTTATATGGAATGTTGTAAAGTAGATGAATGGGCTGAACTGATTAATCAAAAGTCCAATGATAAAGTTGAACCAAAGTTTAAGGCTGGTGATTTGGTTGTTGATAACTGTGGTTATATCTGGAAAATAGAAGGAATCTTAAACCAGTTTTATCTATTAGAAGGTGTAGAAGGTGGTGAATCTCGCCCTCCAATAGAATTGGCTAACAAGAACTTTCATCTTTGGACTATTCAAGATGCAAAAGATGGCGATGTACTTTCTTATGTAACAGACAAAGGAGATTTGTTGATATTAATTTATGAGTCTTTGTATAAACCTTATGAAGGACACGTTCATTATCATGCTATTCTTGAGAATGATAAATTTTCCGGTAAAGGTACTTGTTGTATTTCTATAGATAACTTGAAGCCAGCAACAAAAGAACAACGTGATTTATTATTCGAAGAGATGGGAAAATCTGGATATATATGGGATGTAAACAGAAAGGAAATGGTTTCAGTTTTAAAATACAAATAAAATCATAAAAAATTATTAAACATGAAAAAAAATATTACAATCGAAGATGTTAAGAATGCAGAAAAAAAGTTATTACCTTGTCCTTTCTGTGGAATCAAGCCACAGATAATAATTTGCGACGATGAGGGAAACATAAAAAGAAATCCAGAAGAATACCTTGAAGAACAATGGTCAGGACTTTCTTTTGCTTTGATTCACCCAATGGACAAAGAATATTTTTGTCCAATCGCAACAGACAAAGATGATAGTGTTGTTCTTGGTAACTATTTATATAGTTCTCTTGATGAGTTGATTGAAAAATGGAACAAGCGTTTTTTTTCTAAAAAGACAGAAAAATCTTGGTTCGATGATATTTCTGCAATTTATATGAGACTCAACGAAGAGGACACATATATTCCAATGACTTCGATGTTTGTAAGCAGCCGTCTCAGTTATCTAAAAAATCTCGATTTCGAAGAAGCGGTGAAAAAACTGCGTGAAGAATGGAAAGTTTGTTTTGATATGAGATTTGTTTTTAAAAATGGCAATATAAATGATTATAAAATAGGAAATGATAACATTCAGATGTAGATAGAAATGTAAACAAAGTTACACTATGGATAAACCTAAAAGTAAACACGGAGAAAGATTTGTTAAAGTTAAAGCAATTATTAAGACTTGGACAGAAGTTGAAGATGTTATCGAATACGACACCTTATGTAAACAATTCATAATACCTAATGGCTATCAACTTGATAGTAAAGTTATTGCTTGAAATTACATTGATTAAATTAAAATTATTATAGTTAAATAATAAATATTCGTAATTATGAATATAGAAAATGATGTAAGAGAAGTAAAGTGGGCATTTGATATTTTTCAGAGAAAATGTGTACCACCTCGCTACTGGTCTGATATGGACGTAATTATTGCGAGGTACTATATGAGTCATCCGTCTAAAGACACGGTTGACAAAATTGTGTCGGAAACAACTGAACGCATTAAAAAGAATCTTGTCCGTTACCTACAAAAAAAGAAAATTGATGTTCAAATAGATAGTACTGTTATCTTTGAAGATTGAATTTCTTTTCAAAAAAATGCTTATTTTTTTGGAATTTTCATGAGAATATATTATATTTGTCTCGACAAATTAAAGATAAACTAAAATCAATATAGTATGATAACACAAGAAGAATTAAAAAATATATTCAAATATATTGTGAAAAAGTGCGATATGCTTATCAATAATGATAAATATAAAGCAGATGACTATACTCAAGATACTGTAGAAGATATTGCTGAAATATGTAACCATATTCTTGATGGTGATTACGGAAAATTATCAGCACTTGAAGTATTGGATGGAAACAAGAAAATAGAATTATTTGGAAATATATATGAAGAGGTGGAAGACAACAGCAGGGAATATAATTGTAAATTATGTGCACTACTTGAAATTTGCAATATAACAAAGCCTAATTTGCCGTGTACAAGGGTGAACGACAGACGAAACAGACATTTTGTTCTTGTAAGTAAACTACCCATAGGCTAAAGACCTATGGGCTTTGAGAAAACTGAAAGTTTTCGTACAGGCGTGTTTACAAACGCTCTTACGTTGTCAGACTTTAAGTCATTCAACTTACTTTCTTTAAGATATTTACGAAGTATGTTTATACTTCCATTAATATCCGCATTTAATATAAGATTATCTTTTGTTTTATACAATCCTCTTTTAATTCTACTACCACTAAATTCATGAATTACTTTATCTCCATATTTAGGAAGATAGTCTAAATCAACAGAACTTGCCTTTGATGTATAACTTTCTTCAATAGGGAAATAATTTATTCCATATAATTCACATTTTGATTGTAGTTTAGAACGAAGTTTATACAAAGGAATATATACATTATTTTGATTATTTACCTTACCTGTGTTTATTTCTTGTTTTTGGTATTTGTTATATCCTATTACAACATTTTTAATGTCATATTCAACACAGATGTCAGTTATAAGTTTTACACACCTATTGAAATAATCGTTTATTCTTTCATTCCTTCCATTAGATAATCTTTGAAGACGCTTTGTTGTCTCTTCAATATTTTTATTGTTTGAGTAAACAGATTTCAACCGACTTGTTTTCTTGTTGTAATAGTAATTTACATTTTTGACATACCTGCCATCAATTATAAATGATTTAGGCTTACTATTAGAGTGAAGTGTACAAGTCATAAGATTATTTACTCCGACATCAATAGAGAGATAACCACTCGCATTCTCTGATACTTTTTTAATGTTTACATATTTTGAATCATATACAAATTCAATATTAAATTCTTTCCCTCCAAACAATGGAACGATTCTCATTTCATTGAATTGTTCAACATTTCTTATATTTCTTGGAATTGTTATTGATATTTTTTTGTATTCAATATTGTATTTTTTCCTAAATTCCTTTGTTAGACCTATTTTAACAGTTCCGTCTTTTTGAATCCGGCAAGACCTTCCTTGTATTGGTAAAGAAGAAACTACATTTTCATTCTTATAGTGTGGAAGTCTGACTTTTTCAGAATATTTTCCTGAATTTTTCAATACCATTAGTTTGAAAAAAGACTGCATATCTCTGTCAACAAGTCTTAATATTTGTTGAGAACTATCAGATAACAATATTTTGTAATTCTCATTGTCTATACATTCCTTATAGTTTGAATTATAAGGTAAATATTTCTTTGTATTGAAATAATGTTGCCTTACAGAATATAGCCCTACATTATACAATCTTGCTGAATGGTAACAAAGATTATACAAGACTTGTAAATCAAGTCCATCTTTATTATTCTTGTCAATATGTATTTTTGTAGTCAGTAACATATCAAATATACAAATTCATAATATATTATTATTTAGTTTCATTTTTTCTTGACTTGTAAAAATATTTTTATTATATTTGCAAAAAGTTTAATTAAAGAGGGAATCGTTGCTCAATTCCTCCCACGAACTAAAGATTCGTGGGTTTCCTTGAGCAGTTTTTATGAAAAACTAAATGAGGAAGAATAATTATGACAAGTGAGGATTATGTAAATAAAGAGTTAATGCCGTTATTATTAGAGAAAGGTTGCTTTCTTGATAAAGTTTTTGTACAAGATTTTAGACCAATTTGGTATACAAAAGAATCCAACGCCCCAACATGGCAAGATTGTGACGCTTATTATATACCAACACAATCACAAGTTTTGAAGTGGTTGAGAGAGCAACATGAATTATTAATTTCTATAAATCCGACACTTGATAAAGATGGTTATTTATGTGTAATGTATTACATCTGGGATATGGATGACATTGAAAAAGAAGCAGAAAAAAGTGGTTTATATTCTATTGAGAACTATAACCAATGTGTTGATGCTTCGATAAAATATTGCTTGGAAAATTTAATTTAAACGACTATGATAATAAAAGAAGATTATGTTTCATTTGAAATAGCAAAATTGCTAAAAGAGAAAGGATTTGATTGGGAATGTTTAAGTTGGTATTCAACTAAAGGGAATTTATATCACTATGCTGATTCTTTTGAAATGGATCTTGACGGTATAATAGAATTATGTTCAGCACCAACTCTTCAAATGGCAATGAAGTGGTTAAGAGAGGCACATAACCTACACATTACAATAAAACCATATATCACCAACGAAGGATTTATGTACGCCTACGAAATTCATAAATTTGAGCAGTATAAGTATATGGTATTGTTAGTAAAAGCAAAAGCAGGATTTGAAAATAATGAGAACGCTTGTGAAGATGCAATTAAATATTGTTTAACTAATTTAATTTAAACGACTATGATAACAGAAGATTTTGTTTCATTTGAAATAGCTAAACTTTTAAAAGAGAAAGGATTTCCTCAGAATCCTAATGTTTGTAATACTGCATATACATTTAGTGGCAAACTTAGTAATAATGCAAAGAGTTTTGTTCACAATGCTGCCGAATTTGATAAACTTGGAATAAAACCCCTATCTTATAGTATGGCACCAACACTACAAATGGCAATGAAGTGGATGAGAGAAATACATCATTATTATATTCAAGTAATGTTAGATTCTTGGGCATGTGGTGGACATTCAGGATATTATGTGGTTATTCAGAAAACAGATTCTGATTTTGAGATGATGCTTTCTGATGCACTTGATGAAGTTTTTTATAAAACTCCAGAAGATGCTGCGGAAGCAGCAATTAAATATTGTTTAACTAATTTAATTTAAAATACTATTATAAAATTATGGCAAAGAATAAACCGAGAACAGCAACAGATAGAAAAGTCAATCAAAAACTTGCCAAAAGTGGTACTGAATGCGAATGGTGGGATGGTGGCTATCCGGAATGTATGCTGAATTGGGCATATAAAGGTAAAGGAGGCTGTAATGGGAATCCATTTGTGTGTAAGAAACTTTATTATCAACATCTTGCATCATTAAGTGATGCGGAAAAGGCAAAGATAGGAGAATTGTTTGATTAAAATAAAAAAAATAATTGATATGAATCCAAAGATAACTTTCAATAATTTCTGGATATGGTTTAAAGACCAAGTGAGGAGAAAGCGATTCTTCTATAACTTCTTTGTTACTAGAAACGCATGGGGAGCATTTTCTGTCAATTCACACATAGTGTCAAGTACAGGAAAAGAGAAAGTTAAATATAACACACTCAAGTCAGCACAGAAAGCAGCAGACAAGATGAGCGAGAAACATGGGAAACACTTCTCTGTCTACAAATGCTTGTTCTGTGACGGCTATCATATTGGAAAAAATAAAGATAACAAATAATTAAAAATAATATGGGAAAGAATAAGAAATATGGAATCGAGAAGGACGTTGAAAACTTGAGGTCATCCGATATAAATATTGGCAATAATTTGAACGATGATATGAAGAAATGGTTCGGAAATGACGGGGGTAAGGCAGAGGTGGAGCGATTAAAAATTAAGTTTGAGAATGAATATAAATTCATTGAATCGTGTCATTTAAGACTTTGTAATATGAGCCATGACGATTTCGTTCGATTAATCAAGAAAGTCGAGGATAAATATTATTCTAATGAATATGAGGATAGGTGGTACAACAGAGGATTTTGCCCTGAACGTTTTCTTTGTTACGTTATGGAAACGATACTCGTAAGATATGGTCAATTCGATAGTTTCTTTGGTAACGTGTATATCTATAAAGATGTCAGGTTTGAAGTTTTTCACGGACAGGGAGAAATCCACATAAGTTACAATTTACTATAAAAAAAGGTAAAGATAACAAATAAATTATTACATATTATGGAAAAATGTTTTAAAGATTTGAAAGTTGGCGATTATATCTATATCGTCGATGCACGTTGTGCAAGAAAAGAAAAATTAATAGATGTTACTATCTTAAAAAATAACAAAGTTTTGATAGAAACAGACTGTATTAGACACACAGATTGCGGAGATCGCAATAATTTATATTTTAATATAAATGGTGATGACAATAAGATAAGAGCACAGCACGAATTTAGTTGTGAGTTTGTCTTTTCAGACAAGAATGTAGTAGAAGAATACATTCAAGAAAACTTTGTAAAACCACTAAAAGACTAATATGTCATATGAACAAGAAATAGTAACTATTCGTTGGAACTAAACTTATGAAAAATATGAATACAGAAGATACTTACAAAATTAAATACACCATTGACCAAAATGATGAATTTTATATCATCATCAATGGAAAGATACAACCATTTCATTCTTTTCACGTCCTTAAAAACGATGATTTCTTTCTTACCTTTTTTACTAAATTTATTTATACATACGCTTCTGAAATAGAAAAACAAAATTTACCAGAAAATTTCCATACAGAAGAAAATGAACTTGTCTTTACTATCCTATCAAATAAAGATTCTATCAATCACCTTTATGAAGATTGGTATGAATATACTAAAAATGAAGAGTACGTCCATAAATCTGGTTATACCATTTTAAAAGATTTATTCTGGAGATGTCTCAATAAACAAGTTTATTTCATTTTTGATAAATCTATCCTTTCTTCTCACCCTATACAATTATTATCAAATCTTAATACTGGTTTGTTTGGATACACAATCATTCACCAAGAACAAATAGATAATGGAAATTATATCGGCAAACTTTTGCCAGGAGAAATAATAACATCTAAATCTTCTAATAAAAAATATCGTGTTATTGGTAAATCGAGAATATCTGGTTTCTATGTCAAAAAAATATAATAATACTATGGGAAAGATAATTTTTCACAACCTAACTAATAAACAATTTTATAAATTAGAGAAAAAATTGATTGAGGATTATGTAAAAAATAGAAAACATAATCCTTATAAACCTCTTAAATCTATAGACTGGTTTAATGATTTACCTCAAAAATAAGATAAACTAAAAAGAATTAAACAATATAATAAGAAGGAAATAAAAATAATTTCATTTTTTTTATAAAAACATTTGCTTATATTAAAAATATTGTTTATATTTGCATATATAAAGAATTATAGTATGGACAAAGAATTGTTTGAGTGGCTAAAGTTCCGATTTTACAGAGACAATCACGTCAAGTACAGAAAGTACTTTGATGAGTGGGTTGAGAATGTGACACAATCTCAGATTGAAGGTTTTAAGAAATGTATGTTCTATGACAAAGAGGGAGTCTTATCAGTCACAGTCAAATCAAACAAGTAGCATAGAATACTTATAAATGATTAAAATATAGAAGATTATGGAAAATTTAGGTAACTGTAAAGAAGAATTTGAAACATCAATGAGCGAACAAGAGAAAGATGCTTTCGTTTCTGATAAATTTCTTTATGCGATAACTAACTTCTCTCTCTTCAAAAGGGGAGAGGGTTATTGGTTGGAGTATATCGGAAATGATACATACTATTGCAGAAGCTACAATCATCTGAATGAAAAGATAAGAATAACACCGTGGGAATTAAAACGGTACTTTTCGGAAGAACCGTTACATCCATCAGTAGAGAATTTCTTATCAGAGTTCGCATATCACGCCAGGACTTGGAATATAACTGATGGAGAATCTAATACTGATTTCTGTAATGTAGAAGCACATAGGTGGGCAAAAGAAATAATTAAAATGGAAACAAACAATAATTGGTATATCCGTGGTAAGAAGAATGGTGGAGATTTAATTAAAGAAGAACTCGTAAAAAGAGGAGCAGAAGTTGTACCTTCAAGATATAACTATGAAAATCCAGATAATGTATTTTACGTTGTTTGTGGTATTGTACATCAAACTTTTCGCCTTGACCTTATGGGTTATCGTATCGCAACACATTGGAAAGAAGTTAAAATTAAAGATTAAAATTATGACACAAGAAGAATTAAACAACATAATAGAAAAACATCAGCATTGGTTAAATGAAGATTGCAATGGCTGGGAATCTATGCGTGCTGATTTGAGAGGGGCTGATTTCAGTAATATTGATTTAATCGAAATTGATTTTAGAGGAGTTGATTTGAGAAGTGCCAATTTGAATGAAGCCAATTTACAATATGCAAATTTGAGTGATGCGGATTTGAGAGGAGCAAAATTGTTTTGTGCAAATTTAGAAGGTGCAAATTTACGTAATGCGTGTTTAAGTAATGCATGTTTAAATAGTGCGATTTTAATCAAATCTAATTTGTCTGATGCTATTTTGAAATATGCAGATTTGTATAATGCTAGTTTGCAATGTGCCGATTTAAAAGGAGCAATTTTAAAAAATGCCAATTTAATGTATGCTGATTTGAGAGGTGCAAAATTAAATGGATGTGATTTTGAGTTTGCCAATTTGAGTTGTGTTACTTTTGATGATTCTGAAATCTGTCGTCTTGGTACGATTTTAACAGAACCGATAAATGGATACAAGAAAACAGCTGAAGGAAATGTTATAGAACTGGAAATTCCAGAGGGAGCAGTTGTATTCTCAATTAATAATAACAAATGCCGCACAAATAAGGCAATTGTTAAAAAGTGTGACGGTATACAACACTCAATATGTAATTCAAAATTCATATATAAAGAAGGTGACGAACTTAATCTTTCCATCTTTGATTTGCGATACAATGTCGAATGTGGTAGAGGAATACACTTCTTTAAAACAATAGAGGAAGCAGAAAAATATAATATTTAATTAATTATGGCAACTTATATCCAATTCCTATCATATAAACGTAAATTTGGTATTCCAGTCGGAAATTTTTACCAAACAGCAACATATCTTGATTTGATTACACAAGTTAAAAAAGAAAATAATCTTTAAAACTTATATAATCTTATTATCATATTGCCGATATTTACAGTAAAATATAAATTAAGGAATCCCTTATAGGAATCCCTTATAGAAAACCCTTTATCCCCTTATATAAAAATAAGGAATCCCTTTATAAAAAGCCTTTATCCCTTTTTAAGTAATTTTTTGCGAAAAACCGTAGGTATAAGGGGGTAGGGGTATATATGCCTATATTAATGGGCGAGAGGGGGGGCACCCAGGGGGCTCCCCCTCTGTTTGTATCCGTAGTTATATGGTACTAATGTTTGTTAAAAAAAGTGTGTAAAAAATTTGGAGGTGTAAAAAATATTTTGTATATTTGCATATACAAGAAAATAAAGTAGTTGAGTTATGAAAGTATCAGTATTGTTACAAAGATTAAAAGAAATCTGCAAGGATAGTAACATTGACTTGCAGAGATTAGTACCAATGTCAAAGTCAAGTGATAGAGGAACATTATTATCTTTTTATGGTAGAGAGAATGATAATACTTATGTCTGTGTGCGAAAGATAGGTGGAGTTCCAATTGCGTATGTGTTTAACAAAGAAATAATTTATTATAAACCGATATAAAATGAAAGAGATTGTATTATATTTTTTAAGTGGTTTGCTAATATTGTTAATGGCAATGGTAGTAATGACATTAGTGCTTATGTCTTGGGATAAGTCAAATAATCAGTATAAAGAAACAAATGCAGAAGTCTTTGAATATTATGAGCCATATCAGCAGAAATAACAACTTACAATTTATAAGTAAAATTATATTTTTAGTTATAAATTATAAGTGTGTTTTGTAAAAAGTAGGGAATTTTTAGAATAGGTGTAAGTAAAAAGCACTATTTTGGTTACAAATTGTAAGGTGGGTGTTGCAATGTCAATGTCCACCTTTTTTATGTTTAATCTGGTGTAATCGGGGAAAGCATCTATCCGTAGTTCTGTATAGGTTGTGAGGTGGTAATTTTGTTTGAAAAAAGTTTAGTTTTTATTTGGATATATTGGAATATATTAGTATATTTGTCTTGTCAAATTAAAAGAAATAGAGTTATGGCAAAGTTAGAAAGGTTTCATATTGCAGAGAAAAAATTTAGTTATGATAAAAACTTTTCAGTTACCAGAGGTAAAGATGTCTTTGAGAAAATGGTTGGAGAGTTTGAATGTATGAATTGTTATGAAGAGATGTTTTGTATGTATCTCAATAACAGAAATAACATATTGGGGATTGCAAAGATAGGTCAAGGCAATGAATGTTCAACGATTGCAAATATCAAATTAGGAATGAAAACGGCACTTGATTTGCAAGCGAAAGGTGTTATTTTAATTCATAATCATCCAAGTGATATGTTAGTACCAAGCCAAGCAGATAAGAACCTAACAAAAGAATTTGTTTCTGCTTGTAAAATATTCAGCATTGATTTGCTTGATAGTATTATTGTAGGAGAAAGTGGTTACTATTCTTTTATGGAAGAAGGTATTTTATAAGCAATAACAAAAACAATAAAGAAGGTTGGGGTTGTATGAACTCCAACCTTTTTTTTGTCATGACATGAGAAGTGCCACCATGTTCTATCCGTAGTTCAGTATGGAGTGTTGAGGTTTGATTTTGTATGAAAAAAGTTATGATTTTATTTGGATATATGGAAATATATTTGTATATTTGTCTTGTTAAATTAAATGAATGTAGAACAAATAAAAGTAGTAGAGTTATGGCAACAAATGCAAATTACACAAAACAAGTAGCAGAAACAATCTGGAAACAAATTTTATGTACAACTGATAGAACTGTTGTATGGTCTTGGGGAGTATCAACAAGATATTTTCTAACTCATAACAATATGCCTTCGCTTGCGATTAAAGTGCAAGGTTTCCTTCACAAAGGTTTTGTAATCATTTCGCTTGACGAAGGAATGGACTTGTACAATCTTTATTTGTGCAAAACATTGAAGAGCAAAGATAAGCCGACAAAAGTTATTGAGGGGCTTTATTTTGACCAACTCGGTGAAGTTATCGACCGATATGTGGAACGAGGCGACTGCTCTGATAAAGAGTACGCAAAAAAGGTTGATAACGCAAAATATAAAATATAGTTCGTTCTTGTTTATTTGATTTATTTGAAGAGTGGTTGCAGAATTGCAATCACTCTTTTTTTTTTGTTTTAATTGGAGGAACATGCTTGTGGTAAACATGAGCATGATGCTGTCCGTAGTTAAGGCATGTTTCGTGAGGTATGATTTTGTATGAAAAAAGTTGCTATTTTATTTGGAGATATGAAAATATATTAGTATATTTGTCTTGTCAAATTAAAAATAATAGAGTTATGAAAACATTATCAAACATTTTCAGTATCATTTGTGGAATTTCAGTATTGGGATTTGGTTTAAGTATAACAATTCGTACCATATTAAATATAGGTCTGTATGACTTCACAAGTTTTATGGTCTATACAAGTGTTGGATTGTTGCTTGCATTCTTGGGTGTGTGTGTTCCTGTTGTTTCTTGGGAAAAATAATTTAGTCAGTAATATATTAAAACGTATGAGTTATGAAAGCAAAACAAATGTTAGAGGTTTTAGAAAATCTTGCAAAGGTACAAAGTTTTTTCGGTATTCTACTTTCTCACGCAAAAAAAGATAATTCAATTTTGCGTGCTTGGGAAAACCACAATTTCAAAAACGAAGAAGAGTTTATCACTTTTATTAAATGTTAAAGAGTTATGGAAAAATTTAAATTAAATGAGAATGAACGAGTAAAAATACTTAATTGGTATTCGCATTGTTCTAAAAAGAAACAAAAGAAAAACGCAAAGGAAGATGCTGAATGGATTGAAATTTGCGTGAACGGAAATGAAGATGTTAAGAAAATGACTTTTTTTGACAATAAAACCAAACGTAAAAACTCGTGGAAAACGGCACTTAAAAAACTTGGCAGAGAAACATTTTTCAATGGTTTAAGTCGTGCATGTTTTCATTGTACTTGTGGCAGGGAAAACATTAGTTTTGATTGTTCTCCTTGCTTTAGAGGTTAATTGATTTAGTTGTACAACAAAAAAAGACTACTCATTTTTTTGGGTGGTCTTTTTTTTGTTTAATCTGGTAAATATGATGTAATCGGGGAAAGCATCTATCCGTAGTTCAGTATAGAGTGCTTGGCTGTAATTTTGTGTAAAAAAAGTTTGGTTTTTGTTTGGAATTATCGGAATATATTTGTATATTTGTCTTGTTCAATTAAAGATAAGTTTAACAATTAAAAGTAATAGAGTTATGGCAACAAGTACGATTTTAACATTGTCAGCATTAGCATTAACATTGGTTGTGCTATTCATTGACGGAACAAGAAGTGTGAAAAACATTAAAAAGTACAAAAAGAATTTAGGTTACTAACAATTAAAAAAATTAGTTATGAAGGCATTTAGTAAAGAAGAGCAAAAGAATTACGAAAAAAGCAATAAGGTTGAAAAAGTTGCTTTGTCAAGATTCAATAAAACATTTTATTCAAACTTGCTCGCTGATAAAAATAGACAAAAAGATAGTCAGCAACTTGTAGAATATTTGTCGGAAAAATTTGGTATTTCAACGCCAAAGGTTGTCATTAAGGAAACACCTCAACCCCACGCAACGAATTTGCGTGGTTCGTTGAAATCAAAAACGTATGGAACGTATCAAGTTGGGACGGAAACAATAACAATTTACAATAAAACGGCTGTACGTAAAGAGCAAGTTTCTATTAAACAATTCGCTGATACTTTGCTCCACGAGTTTATGCACCATTACGATACAAAGTATTTAAAAATTCAAACAATTCACTCGGCTGGGTTTTATAAACGAATATCCGATTTGAAAGAAAAACTATCGTAAAGGTAAGGTTGTAAAGAAAAAAATCATTGGTTGGTTTCAATCAATGATTTTTTTTTTGCAAAAATTTTTGTAAAAAAAATTGACAAACGAACATGCTTGTGGTAAACTTGTGCATGATGCTGTCCGTAGTTCAGTATGGAGTGTTGAGGTTTGATTTTGTGTAAAAAAAGTTATGATTTTGTTTGGAGTTATCGGAATATATTTGTATATTTGCTTATCAAATTAAAAATAATAGAGTTATGAAAAAAATAGCAAAAGAAAGTGCAATTAAAAAAATGATAATGCCTTTCGTGAATCAACCAGCAATACAAAAAGAATATGCGTATCCGTTTGTATATGCAACACAGTTGTATGGTAATAATATTACCGAAACAGAGAGTGGTAATCTAACTTTTACATTTTATAACGTGCGAGGCTTTGGAAACGATGGATATTGTGAAATGTATGGATATGTAAATCCTACAACATTAAAATATAAAGTATTCCAACACGAAAACATTTGTGATGGTAAAACCCCACTTGTAGAGGTTGTAGGTAGAGATGATTTTGAGAAAGCAAAATTGTCTGCTATGGTAGGTGTTACATTGTGGAATGCTTTTTATGGTGATTATAAATCTTTATACCCAGTTTGCAGTAAAGAATTTCAGCAAGAAGTTTTTGGAGAAGTAGAAAAAGATATTGTTGATTTGTAGGGTTGTACTTTGTTCATTTTGGTTGGAAACGTGTTTCGGTTTTTGAAACACGTTTTTTTTGTTTCTATGCCTTGAGTTAAGGGTCCCGACTTATCCGTAGTTCAATATAGATTGTTGGGCTGTAAATTTGTATAAAAAAAGTTTCGTTTTTATTTGGAGTTATCAAAATATATTTGTATATTTGCTTATCAAATTAAAACAAAGTAGAACTATTAAATTTATTGAGTTATGGAAACAAAATTTCAAAAACTTGCAAAGGAATTGACGGAAACGGCAAACGAAGAAAGACGCAATGTTTTGACTGAATTTTTTACGGCTTACAATCAGTTAGCCGAAGACAAAAAAGCGTTTGTAAATGCTTGCTTACAGAAAGGAGGTCACACTTTTGTAAAGTGCGAAACCGAAACAGACAAAATGAGTTATTTGAATAAAGACGCAAAGAAAAACATATTGACCGCCGTTTGTCACACTCGTATGATTGCAAGTATCAATAAAATTTATGAAAACGCAGTAAACAACGAAAAAGAAAGAGAAACACTTGCACGTGATTTTATGCAAAAAGAACGCAATTGGGGAAAACGTGTAACAACTGAATTTGTGGTACACAAAGGACAAATTTATGTTACTTTGTTTCCTCAAACAAGCGAAAGCGAGTACATTGTAAACGGACAAAAAACCGATTTCACAACGTGGGAAACATACCTTCAGCCAAGCAAAACAAGTGCCTATCAAAAAGCGAAAGCACAAGAAACGCAAGGGGTTGAAAAACCAGTTGTTTATCGTGATTTTGCGTTGAACTCTATCAAATCTATTTCAATTCGTGGCAATGAAATAGAGTTAAAATAAATCTTGTTTGTTCATTTGTTGGAGGGGGTTGCAAATTTTGCAACCCTCTTTTTTTTGTCATGACATGAGAAGTGCCACCATGTTCTATCCGTAGTTCAGTATTGAGTGTTGAGATGTTATTTTGCTTGAAAAAAGTTTTGTTTTTATTTGGAGTTATCGGAATTTATTACTATATTTGCTTATCAAATTAAAACAAAGTAGAACAATTAAAAATTAAAAGTTATGGAAAGAAGAATTGAACTCGGCAAAGTAGATGCAAACGAGAACGGCAAAAAAAATTGTCTTGCAGTTTTAGAGGTAGAACTTAAAAACAATGACTTCAAAGATATGAAGTGTTTTTCTGCTTCGATGTATGTTTATACACCAAACAAAAAAGATTGTATTATGGGAGGTCAATGTTTAGACAGATTTCTAAATATGGGATTGCATAATCAACTATCAAACGAAAAAAGAGAAATATTTTTGAAGGTTAAAAATTGGTGGGATATGTACCATCTTAATGATTTGAACGCTGGGACTATTGAGCAAGATAAATGCTTGCAGTCACACGAAGATGAGAGAGAAGCAATAGGAAAACAACTTATAGACACAGCATGGGCGGAGGCTCAAAAAAATGGTTACAAAAATTTTAATGAGTGGTATAGACATAATAGCGGTATTGACGACCACTATAGAGTAAGTTGTGAAATACTTAAAAAATACGGAATGTATGAGGTAGACCCAAACACCTTCAAACCATTTGAAAAAGTGTCGGAAAATGTCTTTAAAATGGTTGATGGAAAAAAAGTTTATCGCTATGGTTGTGGTTGGATTGCTCGTGAAATTCCCGCCGAAATAGTTGATGAAATGGGAGATTTTATGTTTGGTTTGTAAGATTGTTTTTGTTGTCATAATAATAATTTTTTTGGTTGCGTTGGGCGGTCCGTGATGGAAACCGCCCAACTTTTTTTTGTGCCATGACTTCATGAAACACCACCATGTTTTATCCGTAGTTCAGTATGACATGCCTGCTCTGTTTTTTGGTTGAAAATTTTTATCTTTTTACTTGCATATATTAAAATATATTTATATATTTGTCTTGTCAAATTAAAAAAATAATAGAGTTATGAGTAGCATACAAGAAATACACGAATTAGAAACAAAAATCTATGATATAGTAAATGATTTTTGTAGTGGTTGTACCACGGAAGATACCTTCACAATAGATGGAGAAAAATATAATTTTTGGAACTATGTTACAAATGATGGTATTGAATTAGTGCCAGACAACGACAAAATTTCCGATTTGGCAAATAGTATCTTATTTTTAGATTAGTTTATTATGAAAACACAAGTAATAATAAAAAATGTAACAAGCACAATAGATTACTATAATGCTTTTATGACTATTCAAAAAAGGATAGCAAACTTTCCTTCTGCTTTATGGGAAGAGGTAAAAAATAGAACGTGTATAGATAGTAAACCAGTTGGGAGTTGTAAATTTATGCGTGTTCTAAACTATTCAGCAATAATGGGAGGTTCTTGGTTGCCTAAAAGAGTAATTGAAAATTCAAGAAGTATAAATGAGGACAAAATAAAATGTTTTGTTAATCGGTTAAATTCTTATTCAAGAAAAGGAAACATTGACGCAATAATGTTTACTATTGAAAGAATTAAAAAAGGCAATAGGGCAAGATTACCAAAAGGATATACAGCACCACCAGAAGGATGTACATATACAGGATGGTTTGATGAAGATGAGCGAATAGCATTATCAAAAGGAGCAAGGAAACATTTTGATTTCTATGATGAAGGTGTTGGTTACACTTTCAACGATGACGAAAAATGGTTTATATTTGAATTTGTAAATAAGTATTTCAATATAAAAGAATAAGACTATGGAAACAAAGCCAAAAAAATATATTGCAATGTGGAATAATATTCCTTTGCCCTTTGATGATATTGAAGTTTTCGCACGTAAAATATTTGATTTCAAAGTTGTTGAAAGAGAAGGAGGGTTTGATGTTTATGAATTGGGCAAAGTCGTTGCACGTTACGGAATGAGTTATGAAACAAAAGAAAAAGTTACAAAGGATTATTTGAATTGTTTCGTTTCAAAATATACAAGAAAAAATTTACATTTTTACGCACTTTTACAATAAAAAATTTGGAAATGTCAAAAAATATGTTTATATTTGTCTTGTCAAATTAAAAATAATAGAGTTATGAAACGAAATGAAATAATACAAGAACGTGCAAGATTGGAGAAACAACTCCGAGATTATGAAAATCAGTACGTGCATGAAATAGTTGAACACATTAAAAAGATAGAGAATGTAAAAACTGGTATATCTATAACAAAAGTAAATTTCAGCGAAATGATAGATAAACCACTTTCTCCACGTTGTTATAATTCTGCAAAACAAATTGAAATTCTTTTAGCAAACACAAAAGACGAATATAAATTTAAGGTGTTAAATAATGTGATTGAAACATTGAAAGTTGATGGTTATCCGATTTTAAGAGAAAAAACAATTGAATACTTAAAAAGTTTGTAAAAAATTTGGAAATGTCAAAAAATATGTTTATATTTGCAATGTCAATTTAAGTTAAACAATTAAAAAGAAAAGGAGGGTATTATGAAAAAGTAAGGGTTTAATATTTATATTTTATATTTTATATTATAGATTTTATTATTAACATTTAATTTATTATTAACATTGAAATTTTTTTTGAGGGCAAAGCATTGAGTTTTGCCCTCGTTTTTTTTATGTCTGCCGTGTCGGTTGAACTTGAGGAGGAGGTGTTATCCGTAGTTCAAGCATGTGTTGTGGGAGAGTAAATTTGTGTGAAAAAAGTTGCTGAAATATTTGGAATTGTTAAAAATTATGTTTATATTTGTCTTGTCAAATTAAAAGAATGTAGAACAAATAAAAGTAGTAGAGTTATGAAACAACTAAAAAAGATTTACGATTTGCAATCAAAGTGTATGACTGAAATATACAACTTGTTGCACACAAAAAAAGACAAAACAATAGATTTGGATATGTTTCCTTTCTATGTTATCTATGCAACGGGAGATGATACAATTTCAGTACGAATAAACAAAGTATCATTAAACGAAAACGGAGATTTGATTATGTCTGGTAGTGACACATTTAATAACGAGTATGAGTTTGACGAAGGTAGTGATATTATTTCCTTTGCAACCTTTGATATGTACAACGCAATATGCCAAAAGGAGGCGTTGAAAGAATTTGGAAATGTTAAAAATAATGCTTATATTTGCAGTAACAAACAAATTAAATAAGTAAAGTTATGCAAACAATGATGGTAGTAAACGATTGGCACAAATTTCCTGAAATAGAGGATTTGTTCAATGTGCATATTATTGAATATGCAAATTGTGAAGATGGCGAATACATTGGAGATGACAATGAACTTATCATCTATAAAGATAGAAATAAAGAAGAAAAAATTATATGGAGGGATTGTGGTCTATCTTGGAAACAAGAAGATATTATACTCAAACTTATTGAGTTGGGTGTCCCTACAAGAACTTTGCCCGAAAGTCTATTCTTGAATTGCAAGAATTTATTTGGAGGAAATATCACGACTTTTGATTGGAGAGATTTAGCAAATAAATTTAGGGACTTGGGTGTGATTATCAACATTAAAAAAGATAAAAATGTTTTTACAAATACCTATACTGGTCGTTGGGTTTGGAGTATTGAATATAAAAAAGAACATTGCTATTGTAAAGGCGACTTTATGAATGAAGTCTATGCAATAATGAATATGCTTTATTATGTATTCCCTTTCTATAAAGAACACGTTGATAAAGATTTTAATATTCATTACTTCAATGGAACTTGGAACTTAACAATTTGATATTTCTGTACTATTTATTATTTGTTTGGTGGTTGTCAATTTTGGCAACCTTTTTTTTGTTCCTATCAAAGAAGTGTTCCGATGTGTTATCCGTAGTTCAATGATAGAGTTGGTGGGAAAAGTTTTTCTAAAAAAAGTTGTAAAATGTTTTGGAATGTTGAAAAATATGTTTATATTTGCAATGTCAATTTAAGTAAAACAACAATTAAATATTTAGAGTTATGGAAGTAAAAGAAGTTTTTCAAAATCGTATCAATTTTACCTCAAAATCAAATTTAACATTGTCACGTATGGAATGTACTTTTCCAAATGTAGAGTTTGGAAAAACATACTATTACGAAAGCAAAGATAAACATGGTATGCTTTGTAATATGGCTGTTAAATTTCACGGAATTAGAATCTGGGGCGATGGTTATAGAGAAATCTTTTTGGTTGGAGAAACGGCAGAGGGTAAAACTATTGTATGTAGAAATACAAAAATAACTACTTTTTCTAATACAACGAACGAAGAGTATCTAAAGGGACTTTACTATGATAGAGAGTGTCAAAAAGTTGTGACCGATGAGGTAACGGCAAACATACCAACTCTTATAAATTATTTGTACCCAAACCAATTTAATTTTGGTGTATTTGACGGAGAAACACACGCCTTCCGTTATAATTGGGATGGTAAAAAAGTTATTGAAAGAAAATTATTATTTGATAGTTTACGTTCACTTACAATCTTTTTTACAAAACCTAAAAAATCTCCAGTCTTGCACGTTCTTAATAATAAATATCAATTTAAACAATGGAATAATGTAGAAGTTGGTAAAATCATTGAAAATGATAATGACAATGAAGGAATTACTGATTTTATTAATGATACGTATTACGATGCTGATGTTTGTCGTCTTGATAACAAATTAAATGTTTGTGATTTTGAAGACGAACAAGAAGACGAACAAGAAGAACTCGTTTACATTGAATATGTCGGACTTGTAACAAAAGAAAAAGCAGAAGAAATTCTAAAAGTTTTAAAAGCAAAAGAAATATAAAAAAAGTAACAATCAAAAAGAAGGAGGTATTTTAAAATGCCTCCTTTTTTTTTGTTCCTATGTTTCGGCAAGGGTCATGATGTATCCGTAGTTCAATTAAATAGTATGGCAAAAAGTTTTTCTAAAAAAAGTTGTTAAAAGTTTTGGAATGTTAAAAAAAATGTTTATATTTGCAATGTCAAATTAAAACAAGTACAAACAATTAAAGATTTAGAGTTATGAATTATCAAGAAGTACACGACTTTGTAAACAATTGGAAGTTTGAAGACAATCACAATTTCATTATTACAAACGCAGAAGGAAAGAAAGAAAAAAGACGTTTGTTCACAAGCGAAGGTTATGTTTGCGAACTAAAAAAAGGTTGCAGACGATATGGCTATAAAGTAAACACAAAAGAGGTTGAAGGTTGGCAAAATATTGCTGTCCGTGATGCCCTTGTAGATGCTTGGAAAAACTTACAAAAAGTAAATAAACTTTTAGAAAAAAGTGGTTTGTGGACTGAACTCGCTACAAGTTTGAAAAAATTAGAGACACTTGGTTACTCTAATTTTATAGACTATTCAAAATTAGACTATGATGGCAGACACAAGTGGGAGCAAGAAAATAATTGTCCTATCAATATGGACGACCTAATACACTCTCTTAAACTTGGTATTAAATGTGTAAATTGGGAGAGCCAGTTAATGAAATCTCAAATGCTACAAGCAATGATGACAAAAACAAAGTTCAATAGAAGTTGGACAAAAGGGTATGATAACAATGCAGAATATAACCCTGACTGCAATCGTGCTTGGTATAGCGAAGAATATAGAGGTTGTGCAAACGGACACTATTACTTAATGATAGATTATACCCACGCACTTTTTGGAGAAGACGATTAAACCGAAACTCTATTATCCATATTATATTTGTGAGGGCAGAGCCGTGATGGTTATCTGCTCTTTTTTTGCCTTTACCTTGAGAAGTCCCGTCGTATTATCCGTAGTTCATGATATATTCAGCACAATGATTTTTCTCTAAAAAAAGTTGTTGAAAATTTTGTAATGTTTAAAAATATGTTTATATTTGCAATGTCAATTTAAGTAAAACAATTAAAAAATATTAGAGTTATGGAAACACAAGAATTTGCAAATCGTTATTTGGCAACGAAAAAAGCAATAGAGGATGCAGAAACGTATTTGAACAAGAAGATTGAAAAATACAATCGTCTAATTGAGAAGACAAAAAAGCAAAAAGCAAAACTGGCAAAGAACAAATATAGTTGGGTTAGTCTTGTCAATGATATTATGCAAAATGTCGCAGACAAATTAGACCTAAAATTTGATGGTTGTGATACTACTTTTGGCTTGCGTTGCGAATGTCCTTTGTTTTTAAAAGACAAGAAAACAGGTGATGCTGTATATGGTATCACATTTTTACCACCAACTGACGAGGACGAGTTAGAGTTTGACGACAACAAAAAAAATGTAGATTATCACCCAAACACAATTGCAAGTTTGAATGGATTTGGAAACTCTACAAGCAAAATAAAAATTGAAGATGTCACAACTGAAAAAATGATTGAAATTTTGAAGGAAATAAAACGAAAATAATTTGGAATATTAAAAATATTTTCTTATATTTGCATAGTCAATTAAAAGTTAAACAATTTAAACAATAAAGTTATGTTATTTTTCAAAAGAGAAGAATTTGTTCCCACTTGTTTTTCATTTAAAACAATCGGAGCGAGTGTAAGTCAAATGAAGGCTAAATTTGGCGAACCGAATTACAAAGATGGTGTAAATGAAAAAGTACAAAATGAATGGTATGTCCGTATTAAAGACGATAACGGAAAAAAGTACGAAATAAGTGTTTACGATTGGAAAGAATATCGTATAATTGACGAAAACGAAAAAATAAATTTCCATATCGGAGCAGAACGAGGTGTAATTTTGCCAGAAGAGGTTGTAACTGCATTGTTAGAATACTTGAACGAATAAGTTTTTAATTGTTGTACTTGGAAAAGGGTTGAGGTTTTTTCTTCAACCCTTTTCTTTTTTTTTGCGTCTTGATTTGAAGAAGTGTTCCATGATTTATCCGTAGTTCACGTATATACCAGCCACGAAAAATTTTTGAAAAAAAAGTACATAAAATTTTGGTATGTTAAAAAAAATGTTTATATTTGCATTGTTGAATTAAAACAAGTACAAACAATTAAAACAAAGAGTTATGAAGGTAATTGGAATGACGCAAAATGGTTTTGAAACACGTTTGACAAAACTAAAAGGTATTAGAGAAGGTTTGATTAAAAATGGTGTTGATAACTTACACGTATGCGTGGGCGTTGGAAACACAAAAACGGGAGCAAGTGTACACACGGTATCACTTTTGCCAGTTATAGACTGCAAAAATTGTGCGTTGTGTAAAAGAACGTGTTACGATATGGCACACGATTTTCACCATACACGTGTTATTATGAGTAGAGCAAGAAACTCCGCTATACACAAAGAAGATATTGAAAGATTTTGGGAAGAGGTATCTGCAAACATCATCGCCAAAGGTATTTTGTTACTCCGTATCAATGTAGGAGGCGACTTATCTAAACAAGACTTTCCATTTGTAAAAGCACTTGCAGAAAAACATACACGTACAGAGTTTATGTTTTTCACAAAAAACACAAAGGAACTAAACGAATTTTTAGACACAAACGAATTTCCTAAAAATGTACATATTATCGTATCACGTTGGATTGATGATAACATTGAAAATAAACACAATTTGCCAGAGTCACACGTATTATTTACGAAACTTACACACGAAGGTGTTGATGCCTTTCTTGCAAGTGGCGAAAAACCTTTGAGTGTTTTAGGTGCTACAAGTTGTACAAGCGAAAAGCCGATGGAACTTTGTGGAGGAAATTGTAGTGCTTGTTTTATTGAAGGCAAAGGTTGTTGGTTTGCAAAAAAAGGTACTGATATAATCTTGCCTGCCCACTAAAAAAACTCCCACGTTTTACCTCCTTTTTGTGGGTGCACCTTCCGAGTTTTTCGGAAGGTGCTTTTTTTTTGCTCCAAGTTAATCATGGCACATGGGTTCTATCCGTAGTTCACATACACACCCAACCGAGAAAATTTATCTAAAAAAAAGTAGTCAAAAATTTTGATATGTTAAAAAATATGTTTATATTTGTATCGTTGAATTAAAGTAATAAACAATTAAAATTTAAGAGTTATGAAAACAGTAATAGTAAAAGCACCTATTCATTTCAATTTAGAAAAATTATTGGAACTAAACGGACAAACTTTTGAAAATGAAAAAGATTTAATGAACAAAATCAAAAAATTGCCGTTGAGTGACGAAGACGAAGACGAAGATGTAAAGCAAGTAAGTATAGATAATGTTGAAGTTGTTTGTTTGGAGGATTTTATTGCCGAACTAAACAATGAACATTATACCGAAAGTGAGTGGGTTATTTACGTAAATCTTCAAGTTTGGTAAAAAAAGTTCCTAAAAAAATTGGAATTGTTAAAAATTATGTTTATATTTGTATCGTTGAATTAAAGTAATAAACAATTAAAGATTTAGAGTTATGAAAGCAGAAGAATTAAAAGCAAAAGTTACGAAAGTAAAAATCTTTGAGTTTAGAGTATCAAATCCATATGGTAGTGTTGCGACTGGTGCATGTGGTTGTTGGAAAGAAAAATTCGATGATAGTGTTTTACCAAGCACACAAGAACAAGAAAAGGAAATGAATAAATTCCTTAAAGGTAAAACAATCAAAAATGTTGTCGTAAACACATACGACATACACCAACACAATAATGGTGGTTGTGACACGATAATAGTACGTTACACTTATTTTTATGAGGAATAAGACTATGGAGAACAAATATTTAGTCCAAGCAGTATTAGATACTGACAATGGAGAAAAAGAAGTGGAGTTAGAGGTTGTAGTACCTTTTGATGCAGATGATAGTTACGAAATAGAAAACTATATTTCTGACGCAATTTCAAACCAAACTGGTTTTTGTCATTTGGGTTTTACGTATGAATTAAAAAAATAAGACTATGGACAACAATTACGGAACAAAAGCAAAAGAGAAAATTGGCGGTATGGAGTTGCAAGGCAACGAAACGTACTGCAAGTGTGAAATAGTTTGGCACGATGACGAAAGTGAAGAAATCGTGACAATAAAACTTAACTGCGAGTTTGACGAGAGCGAGGACGATGATATTTTCTTCTACGTTTCGTCTATAAGGACACTTAAAACTCTTATGGATTGGGATAACGGAGAGGACTTCACAATCAACGATATTATTGAAATCTATTAAAACTCCCACGCTTTACCTCCTTTTTTTGTGGGTGCACCTTCCAAGTTTTTTTTTGGAAGGTGCTTTTTTTTGCTCCAAGTCCCAATGTTTTATCCGTAGTTCAACCATATATCACGAACCAAACTTTTCTCAAAAAAAATACCAAAATATTTTGATATATTAAAAAATATGTTTATATTTGCAATGTCAATTTAAGTAAAACAATTAAAACATTAGAATTATGAAAATTTACATTGTATCAAAAATCGACATTTGCGATTACGACTTGACCACAATCAAGTTGGGTGCGTTTACGGAAAAGAAGGAGGCGGAGAAACTTTGGGACAAAGAATGCAATAAAGTCATTGACGAGTGGAAAAACAATTTCGGGGAAGATAGGGTTAAGCAAGACGGAAAGTGCAAGACCGATACTTTGGCTATCTATTCCAAAGACAAGAAAAACGGAGCGTTTCAAATCTATCAAGACAACTCGTGTGCTGAAAATGCGTGCTACGTATCTATTGACGAATACGAGTTGTAAAAATTTTTTCGGGAAAGTCTTGACTTTCCCGAATTTATGTTGTATATTTGCAATGTCAATTTAAGTTAAACAATTAAAACATTAGAGAGTTATGGAAACAAAAGTAGTAGATTTTGAAATCGTAAAAAGCAAAAGAGATTGTATGCGAGGTGTGCAATTACAAGATGGAAGAGTAATTGTAATCTGGGACAGATTTGATAAAATGAAATTGCGTTTTGACGAACCTATTTTATTAGATGGTAAAATCACAACTTGCAATGATATAATTGCAGAAGGGAAAGGCGTTGAGGTTTTTGGATATGAGAAATATCGTATCTATACAAAATCAAAATTTCCACGTGTGTTAAGAGAAAACACAATTAAGAAAATCATTAAAGAGTTCAAAGAAAACGGCTTTAATGTAACAGAAGAAGCAATACAACATAATTTTGATTGTTGGCAAGCAGATATGAAATCTGGTTTTAGAGATGACGAAAACAAGTTCTTTTTGTTTACTCCTTGTGGTTGCAATCAATTATCTTTTGAAGCAATGGAATTGAGAGAACATTTAGAGGATTGGCAAAAAACTTATTGTTGCTAAAAAAGTTATCAAAATATTTGCATTTGTCAAAAAATATGTTTATATTTGCAATGTTAATTTAAATAATAGAGTTATGAAACACGTTTGGAATTTTTCAACTATTTTTTATCCGTTGAGCACGGAAGACACAGACGTAAAAAGCCAAAAAGGGACAAAACCTTTTGAACTTATGGAACGGCTGAATAATAATGGCAAACTCACAAAAGAAGAAAAAGAATGGATTTGCCGAGAAAGCATGAATGCAACTTGTGTTAAAAACCAAGTATGTCTATTCGGTTGGGCTTACGATTTTAGACCCTTTATGAAAAGATACCTTATAAACTATCACGGTCAATGGATTGAAAGATATGCGTTCTCAAAAAAAGAACTGCAAAAGGTAATGAGTTGTTACAAAGGGGAAATCGTAGAAGCACATAATAAATGTAAAATTTAACTCTATACGTTTTTAATTGTTGATAAGGGTTGAGGTGTAAAACTTCAACCCTTTCTTTTTTTTTCGGCAATGGTCCCAACATATCCGTAGTTCACATATAGTACCAGAGTAAAACTTTTCAAAAAAAAAGTGGCTGAAATATTTGGTAATGTTAAAAAATATGTTTATATTTGTATCGTCAAATAAAAAAAATAGAGTTATGGAAAATAAAGTAGAAATCAATGTAAAAGTTTGGTGTCAAAATCAAGTAGATACATTCTTTTATAAAACTGAAGGGGACGAGAAAAAGCATCTTTTATCTATGCGTACATACGATGTTGAACTATATGTTTTTGCGTTGGATTTGTATAAACTGATGCAAGACAAAAAAATAAATGTACCAGAACCAAACTTTTCAGTAAATAGAAATCTTCCGATTTATGGGAATAGCCACCAAGTAAAACAATATATATTTGATTATAGCAAATATAACGATACTTATGAAATTCGTGAGGTATATGATTTTCCTTCAATTAAAGGTTGCCAAAAGGCAATACAAGAACCTATGAAACTTGAAGAACTTACAAGTATTGCAAATTCTCTTATTCCTTATTTAAATAAAAATAAGGTTTGGATAGAATGTTTCAAAGAATGTATGACTTATTATGATTTGAAATTTATTTCAAACAAGGCAGAAATAGGTTTGAAAAAGATTAAATACTATATTGATACTTTCAATGCAACAACGAGAGTAATAAACAAAATGGTAAAGTTGTTTAATGAATTGCCCGGAAAATATAATTGGTATCAAAAAATCGCTTACAATAAAAAAAGTAAAAAATATATTGAAATAGATTCAAGAAATATTTGCAAATGTTAAAAATTATGTTTATATTTGCAATGTCAAATTAAAGGAGTAATAAACAATTAAAGGTTTAGAGTTATGAAAAAATATGATTGGAAAGAAGTTTACGAACTTGCGAAAAATGCAGATAAAAATGAGGATGCATATAACGTATTTACGCAAATGACAAAAAAAGATGCTTCCCCTATATTTTATCCTGTCTATTCTTGTGAGAAACCAACACCAATAGAAGTGTTTAATGCATCATCAAAATTCGGATTTTTTAAACATTCTGGGTTTTATATTAGCAGTTCTAAATATGATGACAATGGTAAAATTTTACCACGTAAAAACTACAATCAAAAATTGATGTACCACAAGAAGTGGGCGAGAAAAGATAAAGAAGTGATTGATGTCACGTATGATATTGTCGGCTATAAACGCAAAACAACCAATTTGCCGTGTGCTGTACTTATCGCAAATGTTAAATTTATTCTCAAAGAAGAAGTATAAAAAGCAAACTCTATTTTTAATTGACATACTTACTTGGAAAGGTTGAGTGAATACACACCCAACCTTTTTTTATTTCCATTGGTTCATACCACACGTCACATGCTATCCGTAGTTCATACACATAGTGCAAACAATTTGCACAAGTGAAAAAAGTTGCTCAAAAATTTGCAAATGTTAAAAATTTTGTTTATATTTGCTCAACAATTAAAATAAGAGTTATGAAATACACACAGAGAGAATACCCTAAAACATTAGCAGAGGAAGATTTGCCTTCGTTGCTTGAAAAACTATCTGGTGATGAAAAATATCTTTATTGTACGATAGAATGGAAATCGTATATTGAAGATGATTTGTATGATGAAGAAGAAAAAGAAGTTGTTATTCAACTTACTGACGAATTATCTTTTGAAGACGAAATATTTTATACTTGCAAACGAGGTATTGAAGAAATAAAAGAACTCGTTTCAATCAAAAACTCAAAACAAGATTTTTTCATTGATAGAATAAAAAAGTTCACTAAAAATTTGGAATAGTAAAATAATATTCTTATATTTGTATCGTCAAATTAAAGGAGTAATAAACAATTAAAATTTTAGAGTTATGATTACATTTGAAAAATTCCGTAAAGCAAAGACCATTTATTATGTTTATGGTTATGTGAACAAACAAAACAAAAACGAAACACCTGAATTTGTTTGCTCCATTTATGCAGTTCCATTTGCAACGCAGAAAGAGGCGATTAAATTTATTGACGAAAGAAACCACAATATTTCACATTTGAATGTTGGAGAGGTAGAACATTTGAACCTTTACAAGCACAAAATGACAAAAGATTATAAAGAAATGTTGAGCCATTTTGCAATAAAAAATGATAGTCAAATTACCGAATTGAGTTTTTGTGATATTTGGGATTATGACAAAGATGTTTTTATTTTCGGAACTATTAAAAAAAGAAACGAATAATTTGGAATTGTCAAAATAAATTCGTATATTTGTAGTGTTAAATTAAAGGAGTAATAAACAATTAAAATTTAAGAGTTATGAACGGAATTATTAGAGAATTAAAAAGCGGAACTTACAAGTTCAAAGACGTTTGGGAAGATAATCCAAACTTGGGATACACAGAATACACAGAGGTATATATCAAAGACGGTTACGACGAAGAATTTGACCCTTGGACACACATTGGGGATTTATCTCTTATCGATGTTGATGATTTAACTGACGAAGAGTTAGAAGAAAAGTTAAAAGAATTAGAATAAGAGAGGAGGTGTACTATGAAACTGCAAGATTTTGAAGGTTACGTTTACGCTGAAATATCAAAAGACCTATCGCAAGAGGAAGTCTCAAAAATAGAAACCTCGTTGAATGAAGTAAGTCTTTATAAACTATCTGACAAAGATAAAAAGAAGATTAGTACGATTAAGGACTTGACAATTGCAACCGAAGGCTGTAAAGTTTTGACGGACGGACACGTAAAGAATTATTCTATCATTGAATTGCACGTCTATGCCAACACGGAGAAACCAAGAATATTTGAAAAGTTTATTCGGTTCTTTTGTGGATACGATACGGAAGTTTACCAAGTTAATGTATTGGAAGAATTTTAATTAAGAAAGGGGGACGTTATGAATTGGGAAATTTTTGAAGCGAAAGCAAACGATATTTGGAGTGAGTTCTGGGGAGTAATTAAATTTTACTTTTGGGATATACCAATGTTAGTTATTCAATTAGGGCTTTATCTTTTAGGAATTCTTATTCTTATTGGACTTATTGTTGGAGCAGTTCTATTTTTATTGTCAATAACATTTTAAATTGTAAAACTATGAAAGTAAAAGATTTTAAAAAATTCGGTTGTAAAGAATCATTTAACGGAAATTGCAAATTCAAAACTGGTGATGCTGTTATCAATAAAGAGACAAAACAAATCGGTGTTGTCGTTGAAATCTATGAAGACGGAACATTTAAAACGGATATGTTCAATGGTTGTAATAGTAAGTGCGAACTTGCCACCGACCAACAACTCAAAGAGAATAGAAAAGAGTTGATAGCAGACCTGACAATTTTTTAGAAACTCTATTTTAATTGTTTTATACTTGGTTGGAAAAGGTTGAGGTTGTGAAATCTCAACCTTTTCTTTTTTTACAACCCAAGGATAACCAATCCGTAGTTCAGATATTATTCATTTTTTATATCTTTTTATTTGGAATTGTCAAAAATTATTCTTATATTTGCCTAACAATTAAAATAAGAGTTATGAACGAATATCTAAACAAAGCAAAGGCAAACAAATGTGATGAGTTTTATACTCGTCTCGTTGATATACAAAATGAAATGGAGTATTATAAAGAATACTTCAAAGACAAAGTTGTTTATTGTAATTGTGACGATTACAAAATTTCAAACTTTGTAAAGTACTTCAAGGATAATTTTGAAACACTTGGATTGAAGAAACTAATTGCAACAAATTATAATATTGGCAATGGTGCTTATTGTTATGAGTTCAATGGTAAAGAAGAGAAAATTACTACATTAAAAGGCAACGGCTCTTTTGATAGTACGGAATGTATAGAGATACTTAAACAAGCAGACTATGCAGTAACAAATATTCCATTTAGTTTGTTCCGAAGTTATATGAATATAATTCATACCTATAATAAAAAGTTCTTGGTTATCGGAAACACAAATGCCATTACATTTAAGGAAGTATTTCCATACATTAAGAACAATACACTTTGGGTTGGGTATAGTTCTTTCAACAAGGGAATGTATTTCTATGTGCCAGAAAACTATGAGTATGCAGACACATACAAGTTTGATAGAGCAAAAGATGGAAAGAAAGCAATGCGTGTCGCAAGTGTCTGTTGGTTTACGAACATTGGAGAGAATAAACGGAAACCAATACCTCTAACAAAGACTTTCAACGAATCCATTTATACAAAATATGATGATTGTGAGGGAGTGGAATGTAGTAAGGTTGAAGATATTCCATTTGATTATGATGGAGTTATTGGAGTTCCTATTACGTTTGTGAATAAGTTCTGTCCAGAGCAATTTGAAATAGTTGGAAACATATCTACACCAAAAATAGGTGATAAGTCTTTATATAAAAGAATTTTAATAAAGAAGAAATAGATTATAACCTACCAAGCAAGAGCCGATGTAACAATCGGCTTTTTTTGTGCCTTATCCGAAAAGAACAATCCGTAGTTCACATACATAGTGCAAATGTTTTGCACAAACAAAAAAATAACCCAAACTATTGCATTTGTTAAAAAAAATGTTTATATTTGTATTGTTGAATTAAAGGAATGTAAAACAATTAAATGTTGAGGTTATGAGACAAGATTGTGTATGGATTAGTAAAGATGGTGCATTAGAAGAATATCAGTCACAGTTTGGTATAGATTATTGCAAGCGTCACAATTCTATAACGGGTGGTGCGTTTAAGTATGACGGAAAGAAACACACAAAGAGAGATTATGTTGAACTTGATGAAAAAGAATATAATCGTTTGGCAGATTGTGTTCGTGATGTTTACAAAGGTGTAGAGATAAGCAAGGAGGATATGGATAGTCTTGTAAAGGCGGCACACGCAAATAATTGGCTTATATATAGACAAGGTGCAGATCCAAAAGAATATTACACTTGGTCACACGCAGACTATATTCGTTTCTTTCAGTTTGGTACTAAAATAGGACAAAAGAACTTTGAAGATATGAATTACGAAGTCGCACAAAATGTCGCTATCAATCACCAAATATATGATAAGAATGGTATGCCAGTCATTACAAAACTAAACGCAAAGAACGGAAAAGAATGTATTGAAAGATTGAGCGGTAAAAGTAAAGAACCACTTTATATCTTTGATGGAAGATTACCAAAGAACAATGTTGCAGTAGAGAAACATGAGTCACATTTTATTTCTATACTCAAATATATTGGTGGAATTATTGGTTTTATTTTATTGTTTTTGTCACCAATTATTTTATTACGTGCTTGTGTATCATAAACATATTTTGTTTTTTCAAAAAAATATATTATATTTGCCGAAATTTAATTTAAATATAATATGGATATAGAAAAACTAAATGCGTTTATTAAGGGTTTGATAGACACACACGGTGATATAGACACCGTACAGAGAGTAGTGGGTAATTCAACGGTACTTGCTGAAAAGTTCCTTATTGAAAACCCAGATTGTGATATATCACGTCAAGCACTATCGACAATGATATTTAACAGAATCAATAATCCTTCTTCTTTATTTGAAACAAAGGAAGAGAATGAAATTGATGTTAATGTTACGGAGAAAGAAAGATATAAATTTATTGGCAATACATACGTTTGGGAATCAAAAAGAGCGGGCTCTATGAAGATAACGCTTGACCAAGCAGACGCAATATTTAAAGCGTATTCAAAATATGGTGAAGATTTATCTTCTACACAAGTAAGAGATAAATTTAATCTTACAAACTCACAATGGTATTCTCTTTGTTATGCGTTGTCACTTTATAAAAAGTCAGACATTATTTCACCGGAAAGGCAGAAGATTACACCAAAAGAAGATTTGCCTACACTCTACAATGAAATGTTTGATGAGGCAGAGAAAACACGTAGAGAGATACTTGAAAATGAATCACAGAAATATTATCAAAAGGAATATATAAAAGGTTTAAGGGAGAAGAATAAGAGAATTCTTGCGTCCAATATCTTTATGGATAACCTTATGAAAATGGTTCCAGAGGTTGATAAGCAAGTGGTGACGATAACAAATTCTTCACAATGTCAAACGAAAGAGATATTTGTAACGATAGCAGATTTACATATTGGAGCAGAGGTAACTTTACCTATGCATCATACACCAGAATTTTCCGTTGAGGTTGTACGAAGAAGATTAAAACAAATTGCAGATATAATCAACACAAAGAAAGCAAAGGTTGTAAATCTTGCAATACTTGGAGATTTGGTAGAATCTTTCACAGGACTAAATCATATCAATTCTTTCAAACAAATAGGATATGGAATGTATGGTGGTAATTTACTTGTAACTGCAAGAGATATATTAAAAGAGTTCTTTGGAAATATATCAAATTTGGAGAACATATATATCATTGGTGGAAATCACGATAGAAGTACTTCTTCGCATAAGGAAGATACACGTTCCGAGTGTGCGTTTATTATTACTTCTTTCTTGCAAGCAGAATTAGGAAATATATTCAACATTGTATTTGACCCTCTTATTCTCACACACGATTCTGCACACACACATATCATAATGATACACGGAGATAAAAAGATAATTAGACAAGACAAGACAGAGCAACTGTATGCAGAATATGGTTCTAAAGAAGACAAGTTCAATATTGTTGTTGCAGGTCATTTGCACTCACGTGGTATGGATAAGGATTCAAGATACTTACGTTGGTATAAATGTCCAGCAGTATTCTCTGGAAATCAGTATTCCGAAGAAAATGGTTGGAATGCAAGACCTGGTTTTCTTATCATTGAGGATTCACAGTCGCAATGTTTACCGATAGTAACAGATTATACTTTGGCTGATTAATTGTTAGTGTTTTTATTTATTCATTGTTGGAAAAGATATTGTCATTTACGTCAATATCTTTTCTTTTTGTACATACACCTACACACACATCTATCCGTAGTTCATAAAATCATACACACATACACACACACTATACCGTAGTTCAAATTTCAGTGCACGTAACTTGCACTAAACGCTCCAAAAATCATTTTTACAACCCTATCTGATTATCAATGAGTTATAAGAAATTTTCCCATGTACTTTTTAGAAATTTTCACACACACACTATATCGTTTATTTAAAGTAAAACTTTAATCTTTTTATTTTGTTTTTTCAAAAAAATATATTATATTTGCAAAAAATTTTTACTATGAATATACAGACAATAATCGGTGTCATTTCAAAGGCACAACAAGACAACGAAGATAAATGGTTTGTGTTCCATTATGGTCCAACAAATCAGAGACAGACTTCTCACGTTTCAGAGATTTCTTTTTATAATGATGAGGTTGTATTTGATGGGAAAGATGGTGATTCCCTTTATGTATCGGCAGATGAAATACACACAATGTATGAATCTAAAGTTATTCCTAAAGGTTCTCTATTCTCTTACGAACCAATCAATGAAAACAAAACATACAAAACAGCAGAAGAACAAATTATAACAAAATAATATGGAAAAGAAAATAAACATTAATTCGGCTATACTACTTGATAGCCTCTCTTTCGTTAAAAATGTCATCAACACTAAAAACGCATTACCTATCCTTGATGATTATCTTTTTGAGGTGCAACAAAATCAGATTGTAGTTTCTGCTTCCGATTTGGAAACACGTGTGTCTGCAAAGATACAAGCAACAAATGAAGAACAATTCTCTTTCTGTATCAATGCAAAGAAACTTAATGATATTCTATCTATGCTTAAAGGTGCTGATATTACAATCTTAATAGATGACACAAACCTTCAATCTACTATCGTTGCTCCTATGGGTAAGTATAAAATCCCTTTTGAACCATCAGAAGACTTCCCACAATACACACCAATAACAACAGATACAAATATAGAAATTAAACCTAATGAATTATATGACGGTATTTTCTATACTATCTTCGCTGTCTCTACTGAACCATCAAGACCAATATTCAATTCTGTTAATCTGTCACTAAACCAAACAGATATGAATTTTACCGCTACTGACTCACATAGACTTTCAAGGGTATCCTTCCCTAATATGTCTACAACAGTAACAAACCTTTCTATCAATATCCCAACGAAAACGGCTAATGTTATTTTACCTATCGCTAAATCTACAACAGAAAATATATCTATTCAAATATCTACCGATAGAATATCTCTTTCTACTAATAGATTCCAAATTTCTGCAAGACTTATCGAAGGCAAATTCCCTGACTGCGATAGAATCATTCCTAAACAATTCAAATTTATACATAATATTACTAAAAGCACTTTCCAAGATGCTATTAAACGTGTTGCGTATTTCTCAAATGCAAAAACTAATATGGTAAAATTTGAATTTAATACAAAAGATAAAATCGCTATATCCGCTCAAGATTTCGATTTCAAAACATCCGCTTCCGAAATAGTGGATATTAATCCAGAAATTGTTCCTCCTACAGAACAAAATGAAGAACCTATCGCATTTAAATCAAGTTTCTTCCTCGGTTTCCTCGATAAGGTTAGTTCTCCAGATGTACTTGTTAAACTCAATAGCCCTACACAACCTTGTGTACTCGAACCAACTAATGAGAATAACAATATAACTTTCCTTATTATGCCGATGTCTATTCAATAGGATTTAATAAGACTCTCACAAATATAATGGTGGTTGGGGATATACACACACGTATATCCCCTTTTTATACCCAAACTTACAAATTGTAACCAAAATGCACCTTTTTACTTACACCGTTTCTAAAAATCCCTACGTTTTTAAAAAACATACTTATAAATTATAATAAAAATAAACTTTCTACTTTAAAATTATAAGTTACATAAAAATTTTTCACTTTTTACTTGCATATTCCATTTTATTTTACTATATTTGCATTGTTGTTATTAGAGAACCCAACTATAGGAAGTAAATACTCTCTAATTAACAACACTCTCACGGTTATTTCTAACCATAACTCGTTTGATTGTGTTTACTTATTTTAATTTGACGCTTCCTATAGTTGATTACTACAATAAGAATACGATGGCTGGGTCGTTCTTCATAACTCAACTATTCCTCGGTTTAATTCAACAATAAACCAACCCAACCATCGATTCTTATCTTTTGTGAGAAAATGTGGGAAAAAGTGGTAAATTGTGGGAATGATTTGCTACGACACCTATAAAATACAACAGACCTCCAATCGCTAATTTCTTTAACAAATTTATCAACACTTGCATACGTGCGAATTTTTCGCCAAGTTACTATTTCTGATACAGAGAGTAGTAATTATTTTAACTATCTGATTCATAATACTTTATAAATTTATTGTAAAAAAATATGTTAAAATACTTGTATATGTCAAAAAATATGTTTATATTTGCACAGTTAAACATTTAATTAAAGGTTATGGAAAAAATAGTAATGTTGAGTATTTCAGTATCAGTTGTGTTAGTATTTATTTTATT
>Ga0247611_10000806_pt1 | contig 60462 bp, 47 predicted proteins | sample 177DNAGHGhighgp2_FD_192422 | JGI IMG/M metagenome (GOLD analysis project Ga0247611, IMG submission 192422) | Sheep rumen microbial communities from Palmerston North, Manawatu-Wanganui, New Zealand - 1770 DNA GHGhigh gp2 | ecosystem: Host-associated > Mammals > Digestive system > Stomach > Rumen... | reverse complement strand
TATTTCTTCTACCCATGCCCGTTCCCATTAAAACAGGAAGCGGGCCTGCTTCTTGTACTACTTCTATGTCTTCATGTAAGCTTCTCAAAGAACGAGCTCCCAGCCTCATTCATGCCCCAGGGCAGGTTTTTGACCGAAAGCGGATGCAAAGGTATGACTATTTTAAATACGCTCCAAATTTTTCGGGCACTTTTTTATCAAAATAGCGAAAGTTTTCGGAATATTTTACAGGATTGGTGTTTTTTGGACACTTTTAGGCGAAAAAAGCGGGTTTTTCATGCGCGCAAATCGATTTTTCCAATTCGCGGCTGGCGGCGCAAAATTCACATTTTTCTTTCCTCAAAGGGATAAAATCCTCTGGCGGGTGAACCCAGAAGGTGTGAAAGAGGCAGCCAACCCATTCGGCACAATACTTCCTCGTCCAGTCTGTCACCCCTTCGGGGTTTGGATGGGTTATGCTACTTGTTGCAGGGGTTCCGTGCTACGCACTCCACCGCCTGCCTGTGGTCTTCCACCCCTTCGGGGTTTAAAAGTTCAAAATTCTTTTGGCTTTTCGCTCGTTTTATCGTAACTCTGGCTCCGCCGAAGTTACTCGCACTCGGAAAAGTTCAAAATTCTTTTGGCTTTTCGCTCGTTTTATCGTAACTTTGGGGCATGAAATGGAATAAGGCTTTGCTGGCGTTATTTTCCGGATTGCTACTGAACAGCAGTTGTGGCCATGCGCAACAATACAGTTACAATCTGAAGTTTACTGTGTCTGCAAGTAATTTTGTGGACAGTATCCCCATTGAGTTCAACGACGGCAGAATCATTCTCAAAGCCTATTCCCAAGGTCGTGAATATCGTTTTTTGCTCGATACCGGAAGCAGCCAGGGTGTTATATATAAAGGTGGGAGTTTTGCCTACATCCGCGAGAGGGGTGAAATCACCTCCCACGACGCCAATGGCAACAGCAGCAAAATCATGGCTGTGGAATTTCCCGATTTCACCATCGGCCATTTGTCATTCCATGGCTATTGTGGTTCGCTGCTCAGGCGTCATTCCCCTACCGACGACCATGATGCCATCATAGGTTTCGACATTTTCAACAAAGGCATTCATGCCAAGATAGACGTCGCTGCCGGTCTTCTGATTCTGACCGACGACCGCCATTATTTCGAGAACGAGACAGGGTATATACTAAAATACCGTCTTCTCCGCTGGGTACCCAATGTGAAACTCACCCCCTACCCTAATTGCAGCGACGAGGCCCGTTTCGACACTGGCAGCCGCCGTCTGTATGAGATGAGCAACCGCAGTTGTGGTGTGTTCAGAAAAGCCATTTCTGAATTTGCCTCTCAAATTGAGGGTGTAACTCTGGGCAGTCGCACCATTGCCAGTTTTGGTTCGGAGCGTCACGACCACATGTCGTTTCTGCATCTTGACAATGTGATGATGGGCGGGTTCTCGTTCCGCGACTACCACACCATCACCACCCAGGGAAACTCACGCATCGGCAGTGAACTGCTCACCTACGGCAGCGTGATTATCAATCCTCACCGCAAGCAGATTATTTTCTGCCCCTATAGTGGGGAAAGCCATCAGTATGTGAGCAACACCCAGATGGACATCGCCTTCATCCCGTCCAACGGTCACGCCGTTGTGGGGATGGTATGGGAAGGCAGCGTCCACTTCCGCAATGGTTTCCGCCAGGGTGACACCATCATGTCGGTGAACGGCACTCCCATCAACACGTTCGGTCAGTTTCTCTCCTACCCCTTCATCAAAGGTCGCACATACACTTTCTCTGTCATGGGAAAAGACGGGCAAATCAGAAATGTGATGAGTGAGAGGTGAGGCATTCTTGTGAGAGAACTATAAATGGGCGGCCGAAACAGCCGCCCATTTATATATAAAGGTGAAATGAATATCTCTTCAACTTCGCCTATGCATGACAAGTTATCTTTGGATTATTCATTTTCCGGTGCCTTGTCGATAAGCTCCATGAACTGGTCGAGTTTTGGAGTAATGATAATTTGGGTGCGGCGGTTGCGCTGCTTGCCCACTTCTGTGCTATTGGTGGCAATAGGATTGTATTCGCCACGTCCGCCAGCTGTGAGACGCTTGGGATCCACACCATAGTTGTTTTGCAGATACTGCACAACACTGGATGCACGCAGACAACTGAGGTCCCAGTTGTTGCGGATGTTCTCGCGCGAGATGGGCACATCGTCGGTATTACCTTCCACAAGTACATCATAGTCACTATAGTCCATGATGATTTTGGCAATTTTGCTCAATGTCTCTGCCGCACGGTCATTAATCTCATAACTTGCGCTCTTATAGAGCATATTGTCGGCGAGTGAAATATACACTACACCCTTCAGCACCTGAACGTCTACCTCTTTCAGTTCCTCCTTGCTGAGTGAGCGTGTGAGGTTGTTGGTCAACACCATGTTCAGAGAGTCGCTCTTGCTCTTCACTTCCACCAGGTGACGGATGTACTGATTTGACTCGTTAATCTGATCAACAAGTTTTTCGATGCTCACATTGTTTTGATTGGCATTCGTAAGACTCTTGTCGAGCGATTCCTGCAATTTGGCATAAGCCTTCTTGGTCTGAGCGAGTTGTTCCTCAAGACTTTGCACACGTGAATTACTAGCAGCCAACTGTTCCTTTACATCCTGGTAATTGTTGGTAAGCGACTTGTTCTCGTTCTGGCAGTCAAGCAATTCTCTCTTGCTAACGCAACTAGTGAAAACCAGTGCAGTAGCCAGCAATGTCAGTAAAAAAAGATTCTTTCTCATATTGTCCTGAAATTTGATGAATACTCTTAAACCTTATATATATCAGGTTTTCTTATAAAGACGTATTTAAATCCAATATGTTGAGTTTGTTTAGAATTTTTAACCAAGGAAGTGCAAAATTCACAAATTACAACATTCAAGGAGAGAGTTACATGAGTTACACAAGACGAGCCTGGCGCCAGTGTGATAACGGTCTTTGCGGGCGCCGAAGTTACTCGCACTCGGAAAAGTTCAAAATTCTTTTGGCTTTTCGCAAGTTTTATCGTAACTCTGCCATCAAGATGGCGAAGTTACTCCGTCTCGGCATAAAAAAGATTAAAATCTTTTGTTCTGCTCTCGACTTTTCGTAACTTTGTCCCCCGCAAAATTAGCGAAGTGTCTTAGTTGAACTTGTTGCATACCATCACAAAGCCTGAAGCGAACACCTATTTTTCTGACAGACAAGATATTTTATTATTCAACAAGATGGGACTAAGTCGAAATTGTAAAAAGAAAAAGGGGGGAATCGTTAGCAGGATAGTGGCCTTGATGGCTGCCACACTCATGGCCATCACCATGTATGCCCAAAATTCAGAAACCACTCAGACTATCCGGGGCCAAGTATGCGACGAGGCTTCGGGTGCGCCGATGATTGGTGTCAGCGTCATGGTGGAGGACATGCAGGGGAAAGCCGCCATTTCGGATGTGAACGGAGATTTCATAATAGAGCGAGTACCCGTAGGCCGCCATTCCATCAAAGCGAGTTACATCGGTTATGAACCTTTGATACTTAAAGAGCAACTGCTCTCTTCTGGAAAGGAATTAGTGCTGTCGCTGCGTATGACGGAGAGCCTCTCCAAACTGAACGAAGTGGTGGTCAAACCGCGTGTCAACAAACAGATGCCCCTCAACGAGATGGCACAAGTGGGAGCACGCATGTTCAGTGTCGAGGAAGCCACCCGATATGCCGGTGGAATGACCGACCCCGCACGCACCGCCTCCATGTTTGCCGGAGTGGCCTCAGGCGGTTCCACCAATGGCATCTCGATTCACGGCAACTCGCCACAGATGCTGCAGTGGCGCGTGGAGGGCATAGAGGTGAACAACCCCAACCACTTCGCAGAGATTACCGAAGCCGGAGGTGGCATCTTCACCTCACTCAACGGCACGGTGCTGGCCAACAGTGATTTCCTGACAGGAGCGCTGCCCGCCGAGTTTGGCAATGCTCTCTCCGGCGCTTTCGACATGAAGATGCGCACGGGCAACAACACCAAATACGAGCACGCCATTCAAGTGGGAACCTTAGGTGTGGACTTCGCCTCCGAGGGACCATTGGGAAAGAACTCGAAAGCGTCATACCTGGTGAACTACCGCTATAGTTTCCTGGAGATAGCCAAGAAACTGCACGCCATCAACATGGAGAACGAAACGCTCGACTATCAGGACCTGAGTTTCAAGTTGAACTTCCCCACCGCCCACGCCGGTACGTTCAACATTTGGTTCACAGGACTCATCGACCGCTACAAGAACGCAGTGCCCGACCCTTCGGAGTGGGAGACGCTGTGGGACACCAACGACTCTTGGTCTAACCAGAAGAACTGGGCCTTGGGCATGAATCACACCTACCGATTCGGTACTGTTGGCATGCTCAGTACCAGCATAGCCTACACCGGCGCATACACCCATCTGGGAACAAACGACTACGACGAAAATCTCACAAAAATGCCAGACTTGAGCGGTCGCAACATGTCGTGGAACATCATCATCAACATAAAGCATCAGCACAAGTTCTCATCACGCTACACCATGCAAAACGGTTTCGACCACCAGCACATGGACTTCTGCACCTGGCTTAACTGGGTTCATGAGATAGGCGGTCCACAATTTCGTGTCTTCGAGTCGGATGGGAACACGGGACTGACACGTTTCTACACCAACCACAAGATTGGCCTTAGCAGCAGGCTCACGGCAGTGGCGGGAATCAACGCCATGTGGTATAATCTCAACAACCAGTTCTTGCTGGAACCTCGTGTCAGTTTGCAATACAAGACCTCGCCCTCGAGCACCGTCTCCATAGCCTACTCGATGAACAGCCGCAAAGAGTCCACAGACACCTACTTCGTGAAGAATGAACGTGGTGGCAACGCCAACGAAGACCTTGGTCTCACCCGTTCACACTACATCTCCGCCTCCTTTGCCCAGCAACTTGGCGAAAACGCGATGCTGAAGATAGAGCCCTACTGGCAATACCTTTTTGATGTGCCCGTAGAAGAGGGAACCACCTACTCTATTGTCAACCACAATATGTTTGCACAGGAACGCACGCTGGTAAACGAGGGCGCCGGCCGCAACTATGGCATCGACCTCACACTGGAGCGCTACCTGAAAGAAGGCCTCTATGGTATGTTCACCGCCACGCTCTTCAAGTCGGAATACCGTGATGCACTGGGCGACTGGCGCAGCACCCGCCACGACCGAACCTATATCACCAACATCCTCGGTGGCAAGGAGTGGATGGTAGGAAAAGCACGGAAAAACGTATTTGGTCTCAATGGTCGTCTCACGCTGATGGGCGGCGACCGTTATACACCAATGCCCGCCGACATGACCTTTGAAGACGTGAAAAAGAATCCTCAGCAGTCGGTGCCCAACGAAGGCGATGCCGTCTTCAGCAAGCAACTGGGCATGAACGTTGGCTACGCCTTCTCGGTGAAATACACAATCAACAAGCGTCACTCCGCCCATCATTTTATATTGGAATATCTGCAAATGCGGTCGTTCAACGGACAGACATTCGACCTGAAAACCCACGAACTGGTAGAGCATTACACGTCGCTGACCTTCCCCAACATCGCATATCGACTGGAGTTCTAAATTTGGCCGGACAGCAAACTTCCCTTGTGGACTCATTTGGCATAAGTTCACAAGGGAAGTTTGCTCATCAGAAACGACTATGACACGTGCAAGTCAGAATTGCAATACGAGCGGGAATTTAGCGATTGTGGAAGACAACCGTATTTTCCATAGTCCATAGCGCTGCATGATGTTTTGTGGCAGATAATTGTTGTCACGCAACCACATCAGAAAGTCTCTGAGAGGTTTCCCTGGATGTGCAGCCTCATCGTTGAGTACTCCCGCACGCTGCAATGCGGAATTAGCCTCGATTTCATTGATCTCATGTTTTCCTGTGCGCATCATATAATTGTCGAGACATTCCTGAATACGCTCCAGATCGTTGATTTTGCTCATGTGAAAGGAATTTAGACATTTTTATTCGCTAATAGAAAAGTAAGAACCGAGAGCAGGAATACCCTGATAGACCATTTACGACATTATTGCTTTAGTACAGGGCAAATATATAAAAAAAAATGGTTGGTTGTAACTTTTTAGCCTAAAAATGCGATAATTTAACAATTTTATTGAAAAACATACAAATAATAGCAGATTTATCGGGAATATTGGTCAAAAACTTACAATTCGCAAGTCCTTTACGCTTACATTTAAGTGTTTTCATACACTCTTTTGTAAGAAAAAGTCGGGAAAAGATCTCACGACCCTCTCCCGACTCAAAAAGGTTTTGTTTTCTTCAAAAACTATTTGATGCTGATCTTTTTTCCATTGACAATATAGATGCCTTTCTTCAGGTTTCGCATGACCTCGGCGAGTTGGGTTTCGGAATCAGCCCTTGCCACCATCCTTCCGTCGATGGCATACACCACGCAGCAGGTCTCCGCGGGCATCACATTCACAATTTCAGGTATATCTGTTGCCACTTTGTTCACCAGATACTTGCCTTCTGACTGCTGTGATGAAATCTCGAAGAAAGTATCCGTTTTCACATCGTTGACATCCACTGTCTGTGGAGAGCCGCTACCAGTACTGAACACGAAGCACACACAGTCGTCCTCATTGTTGATGGTGAAATTCTTATAGAACCACTTTTTGCCGTCGATGGTGGTGCTGGTGGTGACCTTGTCGCCTGGCCATGAAGTTTTGCTGGGTGAATGAGAACCGTCACCTCCCCAGGTCCAGAAATTCACGTAATCAGTCCATCCCACTTGGTCTCCATTGCAATATACAGTAATGGTATAGGGGTCGAACGGTGTTTTCTCGACCACATTGTACTGGCGGGTGACAATGCCGCTCACGGTGCCATTGACAAGCAGTCCCACTGTGAGTGTGGTGGTTCCCACGGGAATGGTCAGTTTGCCACCGCTTTGCATCTTTGCTGAATTAGCGGTAGGTGTACTGCCATCGGTGGTATAGACCAACTGTGCGCCATCGTCGGTAGACACTGCCGTCAATGTTGCCTCCTGTGCGTTGTTATAGTTACCCGATGCCAAGTCAACCCATGCCGTGCCCAGCGACTTGTGCAGATAATAGGCAAAATGATAGCCTGATAGCACCTTCACGTAATTGCCGTTGGTGGGTGTATAAGTACCGGCACCATTACCTACCACAGCCATCAGTTTGCTGTCCACCATGACCGCATAGTAGTTTTGGTTGCTTGCCGTATTGATGGCGTTGCTCTGGGCATGAATGCCCGCTGCCTTTCTCACGTCTATCATCGCCTTGATTTGCTGCTTGCAGTCTATCCAGTGCTTGTAGAACACACATGGTGTGCCCGGCATGGCCAGCAAGAAGGCATTGGCTGCGAGTGTGTCTTTCTTGATGGGGTCCTGATTGGCATTGGAGCGCTTTTCCGTGTCGTGGTTCTCGACGAAGGTGATAGCATACCGCTTGTAGTTGTTGTCGGAAATCAGGCTGGTGTTCGACAGTTTGCGCCAGTCGCCAGCGATGGCATCCCGCACGGTATAGCGGAAGGGGAAGTCGAAAGCGGCACTCTGGACGACACCGTCTACCTTGGTGCCATTGATCCATGACTTCACGCTGCCGGCATTGCCATCCCAATACTCGCCCACAGAGAAGGTTGGTGCTGAATAATTGTTATACATGCCTGTGAACGAGGCTGAGTAGCCCTTCACCATATCGTAGCGGAAACCAGCATATCCAAAGTCATCAAGCAGCATTTTGAGATATGCCTTCACATTGTCCTGCACATTCTGGCTATGATGGTCGAGGTCGCGCATGCCATCCCATCCCTCGCCACTGTCGTTTTTATCGCTCAGACTGTAGCCATTGGCTGTGGCCCATGTCTTTGTGGCTCCATTGTCGTCGTTTGCGCAGATGTCGGTGGATTTCAGTTCATAGGTCACACCCTTATAGGTCTCACGTGGGAAATCCACCCAGTTGCTCACATTCTTCCTGTGATTGACCACCACATCGGCGATTGTTCCGATACCCTTGGCCTTGAAAGTGGAGATGAGATTGCGCAATTCTGTCTCCGTGCCAAACGAACTGTTGTAGTTGGAGAACCAATAGAGGTCGTCGTAACCCATTGACTGTCCACCACAATTGGCACTTTGAGGTATCCACACCAATGAGAAATAGGGAGCCAATTCATCGGCCTGTTCCTGAAGATTTGTCCACTTGCTGTCCTTGAACGAATCCCAGTAGAATCCTTGCAACATCACGCCATTATAATTTTCCGGCCATCCCTGTGCAGAGATGGTATTGTATGATGCCATGGCCAGCATCAACACCAATAAAGTAAAAAATCTTCTCATGTTTAGGGTGTTTTTATTCTTTTGCAAAAATAGTATTATTTTTTGACGTGACAATGCGAGAAAAACACTTTTTAAAAAGTGTTTCATGCAAACGTTTGCACGCATGCTTGTTTTGTTTATGCCGACTCCCCTCTCCACGTTCCTGGAGAGGGGAGTTTTTCATGACGTCATGCACTTCTCAGGCTATTGGGAGAAGGCTTATTGATGGAACTTGATGCTTTCAAGAATTTGTTGCATGTAGTTGTCGTCAAGTTCTTTGTTGTCAACAGATGAGACATAACAGCATTTCATTGATTGTTCATCGAATATCATATAGAAACGCCACAACTCCTCAGAATAAAGAGAGGAAATTTTATAGAAACATTGATTTCCATCGATGGTGGTAACTCCTTCCGATTTGGTTCCATCAACACTGCTGTAAATTCGGGCTTCTTTCCATTGCTCCCACCACTTTTCAAATTCTGCCTGAGTTTCAGTGTCATTATAATCCGATAATATCTCGCAAGAAACCTCTTCGCTACTCTCTAAATTTTCAGGTGTCTTGAGTTGATAGAATACCACATCATCAGATTCTTCAGTATCAAAAACATATCCTTCGGTTTCAGTGATGATAATACGTCCATCGGTATGCTGGTTTATCGGGAGCGTCAGCATTTTTAGTTCTCTTTCACCATTTATTCTTTCATCGTAGTCTGCTTTTATGCGATAGTATCCCATTCCAATAACCAACAATGGAATGATAACGAGAGCAGCCAAAATTCCCCAGTCTTTTTTTGTCACCTTGCGGAATTCATGAGGAATGACTCTATTAACAGAATCGGAAACCGCAAGGAAAGCTATCCATATACCAAACCATACCGTGCTTCTGAGAAAATCCTTGATTTCAATCTCAAGGTCCAGAGTGGAATACAGCACGAGCACAAAGACATTCATCAAAAAGATGATGATGACAAATGCCCTTGCCCAGAAGACAGCATTGGGTTTTCTGCTAATAAACGCATAGATTGAATAACATGCCATGCCTAATAAAACGACATCAAGAAGAAGCACCCCTCCTATCAAAAAAGAAAAGCCAGGCAGCGCGGTTGCCACTCCTTCATTGATTTCTTTAATCGATAGAAAAATATCGCTTAATGGGTTGAGTATCATGATGACGAAGAAGAACTTATGCCATCCTCCAATTTGGGTGTACTTACGAAGCCATTCGCTTGTATAGACGTATTGGCCGTCTCGCTGTTCCAATTCATCCTCGGGTTGTGGGCCCGCTTCTATTTGCGGGGCATTTTGCATCCCAGAATTTGGGGTTCCCTGGCCGTTTGCAAAGCCGGGATAATTAATGTTGACTCGTTTGTTTACATTTTCCTCATTCATACCGAAAAGTATTTTTACTCAACTTTCGCAAATAACCGGCTTTACTTTATCAAAAAGGAGCATCATCATAGAGCAGAAAGGCAACTCATGATTTTCTGAATTACAATGCGAAGATTGAAATTAGTAATAATTTTTATAGTTAAAAAGGTTTTTGCAAATTTACTATTTTCCATTGATTTTTTGCGTCTCCCTTATCAGATTTAACATTATTTAATTTGTCCGAAATAACGAGGTAACTACTCAGTCATGTGCCATGACTGAGTAGTTACCGGTCATCAGAAGGGGGTTTTTGGGTATTTTCAAAAAGACTGAGTAGTTACAATGAATATATGATTTTGGAAAGAAAATGAAAAAAAGTAAAAGCGATGATAAGAATCAAGCAAATTTCCAATAATTGCGACTAAAGATTTTCTGTAGTTCTTCAATGAACTTGGTGATACACAAACCAATGGCGGTGTGTCAAAAGAGATATCCACTCCTTTTTGTGGGTGATTGACGTAAATGGCCATGAATAGCGACTCCCCTCCACCGCTTGCGGGGAGGGGCCGGGGGTGGGGCGTCAAACTATTGAAAATTAGAGCGTTTGCGGAATCCAAACAACCCCACCCCTAGCCCCTCCCCTGCGATGGGAGGGGAACCCTTGTCACGACATTCAGGGCTTTTTGGATAGAATAAATACGAAAAGAGAGTGTGCCATTTCATTTTGACACACCCTCATTTATTAGTTGTATCATAAAATACAGATATATTACTCACCCACGACGATTACGCAGCGGTTGCGGTCGTTCTCTGAGAAGGGTTGGACTTTGTCTCCGAAAGACTCCACTGTCATGCGGCTTGCGCTGACACCCTTGTCCTGGAGAGCCTTGGCCACTTTTTCGGCACGGGCCTTGGCATATCCCTCATTGACTTTCGGGTTGCCCGTTCCGCGGTCGGCATATCCCTTGATGGAAATGCCCTTGGCGGGATACTTCTTGCACCATGCGGCAATCTTGTTGAGTGTGGTCTCGGGATCGGGATCCGACTCACATATTGCATAGAAGAACGTTTCCTTGAGCGGCTCCTCCTTCACCACAGGCTTGGGCTCGGGCTTGGGCTCGGGTTTGGGTTCCACCTTGGGCTCTGGCTTGGGCTGTTCAACCACTGGTGGTGGCGGCGGTGGGAGGACCACAGGCTCAGCCTTCTTCTTCATGCCAAACTTGAAGGAAACACCCAGGAATGCGGCGACTTGCCAGTCGGGGTCGAAGTTTGCCTTGAGGTTGAAGAGGTCGTTCTTGTAGTTGGCGTCGAGTTCGAGGTTGACTCCGAAATTGCGTGAGAAATTATACTCAAACTGTGTGCCGAAACGTCCGTTGTAAGAGCTGTGCTTGGTGCCACACTGCTCCGGTCCCACATAGAAGTTGTTGCCACGATTCATACCGTTGACAATGCCCTTGTACTCATCGAAATCCCATCCATAATTCACGCCGAAACCAGCCAGCAGAATCCAGTTGAATTTCTGCGAGGAGCGGTTGGGGTTGATGATGTTCGACATATTCATGAGAAGGTCGACGTCACCGGTGATGGCCTTGAAAGTGTAGTCAGCGTCGGCAGCCAGTCCCGGGAATCTTTCCTGCTGGAATCCACCCTTGACGTCATACCCCTGGAAGTGCAGACGGGCACCCACCTTGGGGTTGAAATAGCGTCCGAATGAGACAGCGAACTGCGGTGTGACGAGGTCCATGAAGTCGTAGTGAGTGAGGGTAGCCTGAGCACCTCCCTGCAGCGAGATGAAATTGTGTGGGTAGTACTCGTCGGCCTCATTATCCTGTGCGCATGCGGCTGTGGACACTCCGAAAAGGAGTGCCACAACTGCTGCTATGTTAAAAAACTTTTTCATATTCGCCAAATGTTTATGTTATTACTGTTTCACAATAGTGGCATACATCTTGTCGCTCTGGGCACGGCTGGGATACAACTTGATGGTGTATGTGCCAGCCTCGCTGATGCGCAGGTTGGGGCCATTCTCTTCAAGGTTGGCGGCATCGCCTCCCAGGTTGATGTCCCAGGATCCATTGGTAGTGAACTTGAACTCGTCGGCATTGAGTGCTGTGGTAATCTCCCAGCAGTCATCAGCCATGTTGTAGTTCATGACAACGTAAGCACCAGCATCCCATCCAGCAGATGTGGCAGGTCCTACGAGTCCCCAGGTGACCTTCGTGGCATTCAACGAACCGTTGGCCACATCGGCAACGAGCCTGTAGTATCCTGGCTCGGTGCAGTTGATGTTGCCACCTGTGCCAGATTGTCCTGTGAACATGGAGCCGTAGCTTGAGAAGCTGTCGTAGTTGTATTCAGCATTCCAGTTACGCTCTTTGGTGAACTTGAACTCGCCGTCCATGTATGCATAACCCACATAGATACCGTCGAAGTTGGCGGAGCGCAATGCCGGTGCCAATTCCGGAGTCCATCCCCATTCCGGCATACCCGGTGCGGAGGTGTTGTACTTCTGGGCATTTCCAGGCACGTAAATGAACTCCTCGAAGTTGAGCGGAGTAATCTCATAGGTCATGGTCATCATGTTGACAGAGAAGCGGTAGAACGCTGCCGAGCCATCGACGCAGAACGAGTGTTCGCCACCGAGGTTGTAGCGACGGTCGAACGAGCCGCTGAGGTCGGTGCTTGCGCCTGTGGTGCCAAAGAGTTTGTTCCAGTCATTGTCACCCACTGCGTCGATAGCCTCTTCGTCGCCGAATGCGAACCACATCTCTCCGCCAGTGCTAGCGAAGGTATAAGTGAACACGGGATCCTCGAATACGCTCTTGTCACTGTGTGAGAACTTCTGGTTCTTGGAGCTGTCCCATGCGCCGGGGCCTCCGATGAGGTAGTAGCTCTCGGCAATGTTGAGAGGCTCAATCTTATAGGTGTAGTCCATCATGTTGAGTGTCACCTTGATGAGTTTGTATCCGGCAGCCACATGGAAGGAGTGGTCGCCACCGAGGTTGTAGCGGCGGTCGAACGAACCGCTGAGGTCCTCGCTCTCGCCCTTTGTGCCGAAGAGTTTCGTCCAGTCGCCGCTTGCAATAGCGTCGCAAGCCTCATCGTCGCCAAATGCGAACCATGTCTCATTTTCCGGGTTCACGTTCATGATGACGGTGAATATCGGGTCTTCATAGACATCCAGGTCACTGTGATTGAACTTCAGCAATCTGTTGACAGCCGACTCCTGCCAGTCGTTCGGACCACCAATGAGATAGTAGTTCTGTGAGATTTGCGGAGCCTTTGGTATGACCACAATATGGAAGATGCCCGAAGTGGCTGTTTTCACTGCCGTAGTGCCGTTGTCGAGCCACATCGAGACGGTAGCGTCGACGGTGCGCTCTACCGGGCGGCGTCCGAACAGGTTGACAACGTAGTCCTGCAGGTCGGCCGACTTCATCATGCCGTTTGCATCGATATCGTATGTGTTCTCACCCAGTGTAATGGTATATGAGGGAGTGTATGCGGGGTCGGAAGCCGTTGGCGGCACGATGCTGCACACTTTCACAGATTCATCAGTGTAACTGTTGAAGTCGATGACCCCTACAGTCGTGACGCTTCCGTCACCGAAGGAAACAGTTTCCGGCTGTGCCACCACCATTGGGTCGAGCCAGTCTTTGTAGTCGTCGGTACATGCGGCCAACGATGCTACAATTGCCATTCCTAATAATATTTTCTTAGTCATAATCGTAAACTTTAATTATTCTACAGGGATCAACATATAGTCTCCAGTGATGTCGTTGAACAAGAAGAGGAACTTGCCCTCTGGCACTACGAGGTTGCCATCGCCGTCGGCTTCGCCGGCCAGGCCGTTCTTGTAGCCCCAGTTGGTTTCCCAACTTCCCGGTAACTTCACCTTGAGTTTATCTCCGCCGTTCACCTCACATTTCCAGATATGGTTCTCGGCTCCATCGAGTGTGAACACCGGTGCCATGTCGGTGTCGCCCCATTCATTGAACGTACCTGCAACGCAGAGTTGCTCATATACCTTCACATCCTTGTCGTATTTATCGATAGTGATTTCATTGCTCTTTGTGTCAACAGTGATGGTGTAATAGCCAGCCACACCAATGCCGATGTTATGGTTGTCACCGTCGGCGTCGACGAGGAAGGCACCCGGGTTCTTCACATTGGTGAAGTTGAGCTGTGTCTCCCAGTTGCCTGGCACAAGCACGAACTTGAACTGTCCATCCTCGGGGAAGTATCCTGTGAACGATGTCAGTCCACCACCGGTAGCGGGGTCATACTGCTCATTGGGCACGAGGAACATTGGAACAAGTCCGTTGCCTACGGTTCCATTGCTCCAGGAATCGGTGCCGATGCAGTTACCCACCATGTACCATATAATCGGCTCGGCAGGTTTCAGTTCGATATAATAAGGAACGCTCTTCAGAGTGACCACATTTGAGTAGATGGGTGCGTACTCATGTTGTCCGGCATCCATGATGACGGATTTCACACGCACGGCGAGGTCGAGTGCTGCGGGCACGCTGGATGGTCCGTCCCATGCGAGCAGTTGCACGAGTTTGCGGTCGATGGTCTCGGTGTTGAGCAGCACATTCTCACCGCTGCTGAACGACTCGTCCATTGTGAAGAAGTCGGCACCTGTATTGTCCTCTAAATTGACGTCGTAAGCCTTGTTGAACGTGCCTGTGGGCGAGATTTCCACGAAATAGGTGGGCACGACAGGCGCGTCGAAATCATTGTATGCTCTTGGCTGTGACCATGTGAGAGCCACTGTTGAGGATTTCTGCAAATCCACATATCCTGTGACAGCCGGATTGTTGAGTACAAACTGCGTGGGCTGTGTGAGTGTGGGGTTCGACTCATTGTCGTCCTCGCAGGCTGTCAAGGCAAATGCGCCGGCAAGCAGCAGCATTGTATAGTTAAATATCTTTTTCATATTAGTATGTTCTTTATGCATGATTACTTACTTGCGAAGCACATTAATATCCAGGATTCTGAACGAGGTTGGGATTGGCGTTGACATCCTCGGCCGGCAGGGCGAAGAGGTTTCTGGTAGCCGGCAGGCTTGCTCCGTTCATCGAACCGCCTTTCCACTCCCACAGATACAGACCGCTCTTCTCGCCTCCGAAATATCCGTAGCGGATAAGGTCGGTGCGGCGATGTCCCTCGTAATAGAGTTCGCGTGCACGCTCATCGAGTATTTGGTCAAGGCTGTAACTGCTGGCGCTGGCAGTGGTGTTGGCACGCTGGCGCAAAGCATTGATATAGCTGGTACCGGTACTGGTGGTTTTGCCACCGTTGAGCCGTGCGTCGGCCTCGGCTGCGATGAGGTAAGCCTCGGCTGCGCGCATCAGGAAGAAGTCGGTGTCGATAAACTGCGAGTTATGAGGACTGCCACCCGAGGCGTAGGTGTTGCGGTACTTGCCAACAGCATATCCGGAAGTAAATTCGGTGGGGGTGGTCACGACCAGTTCATGGCCGATTCCGAAGAAGAGGGCACGGTCGTCGCCAGCGGCGGCTGCCATGTCGCGAATGCCCACCTGTGGTGCGTCGTTGCCGGGGAAGAACTTGGCCACGAACTGGCTGCGTGCGCGGTTGCCACCCCATGCCTCACTGGTACCATAGTTGCCCTCGGTATCCATGTCGAGCAACCATGTGGAAGCCATGAGGAACAGCGAGGTACACCAGGCGGTGGTCTTCGTGCCGTCCTGCAGGAGTGGCAGGATGGCCTCTTGTGAGGCACCATTGCTACCGTTGTCGCCCATGAAGAGCATCTGGTAGGCACTCCATCCATTCATGCCCTGTGTCCAAAGCTTGTGTGGTCCGTTGATTACCTTTTCAGCATACTCCTTGGCGTCAGCCCATCTGGCAGCACCAGTATAGACCTCAGCATTGAGGTAGAGACGGGCGAGGAGCAGATTGGCTGCGTCCTGGTCGGCACGTCCGTATCCATTGTCGGTATCCTTGCGTGCGGCAGGTGCGAGCAACTTGTCCTTCACGTCGAGCAACTCACTCTCAATCCACTTGAAGAGGTCGGCACGCTGAATCTGCTCAGGACTGGTAGACATCAGTCGTGTGGCGAAAGGCACATTTCCGAAGCAGTCCATCAGATGATAATAGTAAAGTGCGCGGAGGAAGCGTACCTCAGCCTCGCGTGTGGCATCCACACCGGCGCAAACCTCAAGGTAATGGTTACAGTAGGCTATTCCCGTGTAGAGACGGTAATAAAAACCTTTCAGCATCGGGTGTGAGGCATCCCACTGGTTGAAGTTGAATGCGGGGATTCCCGGGTCACCCCATGCGCAGATAGACTCGTCGGTGGTCAGTTCGTTGGCGTTGAACAACTGGCGTACGAATCCCGCCGTACCGCCATCGAGTCCGTCGATGTCGCAGTCACCTCCCTGTCCGCCTTGTCCCTGCAGTGCCATGTTGGCATAGCATTTGGTGTAAAGAGAAGGCTCATCGGGAACCATGGTCTTACTGGGGTCGATAGGTGTGACATCGAGGTCGCCTGTACAAGAACTCATTCCGGCAACAATTAATGCTGCTACAGGAATCAGATTTTTGATATATCTTAAGTTCATAGTTGTATTCTTTATTATATTGATCATATCTATACCCTTGTTAGCCATTAGAAGTTGAGGTTCAATCCCACCTGGACGGTGAATGGACGTGGGTACATATTGTTGTCAATGCCGCCGCCGACCTCTGGGTCGATACCCTCATACTTCGTGATGGTGAAGACATTGGTGGCCGATGCGTAGATACGTCCTGTGATACCGTTATAGTTTCCACCCTTGAAGAGGTTGGTGAACGAGTAACCCAGTGTGATGTTGTCGCACTTCAGGAACGAGGCATTATGTACGAAATAGTCGGAAAGTTGATGGTCGTAGGTTGACCAGTTGCGCTCGATGGCTCCGGGAATCACGTTCTGCAAGTAGCCGAACGAGGAGTCAAATCTCTTGGAAACATTGGAGTAACCAGCCTCTTTGTCCCAGTACACATAGTTGTCGAAACTTGCGCGCAGGCTGAATCCGAAGTCCACATTCTTGTACTGCACACGCGAACTGAGTCCTGCGATGTAGGGAGCAGCCGGGCTCTTGTAGAAATAGCGGTCGGAGTCGTTGATGACGCCGTCGGCGTTTCTGTCCACATAGACACCCTCAAGAGGAATGCCGTCCTGGTTGTAAACCTGCTGCCAGACATAGAATGAACTTGCCGGATGACCCACGGAATGAGCCTGGCAATAGTTGCCTGTACCTCCCGACACTTGACCTGTCTCTACCAGTGACGATTCGCCGGTGAGTTCGGTGATTTTGTTCTTGTTGTAGGTGAAGTTGGCTGTCACCTCCCACTGCCAGTCCTCAGTGACGACGGGGCGCACAGTGAGGGAGGCCTCGATACCACGATTCTCGAGTGAGCCGATGTTCGACACCACCTGATTGCGGAAGTTGGAACCTGCCGATACAGAAGCCCAGTTGATCAGGTCGGTGGTCTTGCGATAGTAATAGTCAACGCTACCGCTGAGACGGTTGCGGAAGAACTGGAAGTCGAGACCAGCGTTGTAGGTGGTGGTGGTTTCCCACTTCAAATCCTGGTTGTATGCATCGGGACGATAGAGCAGACCTGAGTCGTTGACACCGATGATAGGATAGCGTCCGTCAACATTGGTGTTGTTGACATTGTAGGATGCGAAATAGTTGTAGTCGCTGTTTACATCCTGCTGTCCGGTCTTACCCCAACCGAGACGAAGTTTGATTTCATCAATCCAGTCGGCGTTTTTGAAGATGCCTTCCTCGCTGATTTTCCATCCGAGAGCCACAGAGGGGAATGTTGCCCAGTGCTCCTTGAATCTCGACGAACCGTCACGACGCACGGTGGCTGTCACCATGTAGCGGTCGAATGCGATATAGTTGGCACGTCCAAAGAAACTCACGAGGTAGTTCTCCGACTTCCAGATGCTTGTGGAAGGATTGTAGGGTTTCCCTGCGGCAGGTTCTGTTGTGCCGTCATCGTATGTGATGACTTGGCTGGTGGATTTGGGATAGAGTCCTGCAAAGTAGGAATTGCCCGAATATTTGGTGTGACTCCACTCATAACCAACCATGATGTCGAAATGCTGTGTCTTGAGGAAGTCCTTGTAATACTGTGCGTATGCGGAATAGGTGAGGTTGTATTTGTGTTCCTTGCTGAAACCGCTGTTGCCATAGTAGAAATTGGTGGGTCCCCAGTTGGCATAGTCGGTGAGTTGCTTACCGTTTGCCCAGTCTCCACTGGCATTCATGTGGATACGCAAATCCTCGAAGCCATGCACCTGATAGTCCATCTCCACATTTCCCATAAAGTCGTAGGAGTTGGCGCGGTCGTTTTTCTCATAGAGTCGTGCCACTGGGTTGGCCACCGTGTTGCGGTTCCACAGGAAGGGATAGTTGCCATCCTTGAGTGTTGTGCCCGAATCGGTCCACTGCCAGTAGCCATGGAAGTTGGCAAACATGGGGTCGGTCGAGGTTACGGGATGCGTGGGGTCCATACGGGTTGCATCGCCGATGGCGGCCTCATTGGCATAGCGGTTGTGGGCATACATGAACTTGCCGTTGATGTTGAACTTCAGGTGGTCATCCAGGAACGACGGGTTGATGGTCAGACTGGTGGTCACACGCTGGAAGTTGGAAGTCTTGAGGATACCGTTCTGGTCGGTGTAGCCGGCGCTCAGGCGGTAAGGCATGTTTTTCAGTCCACCCTGCACGGTGACATTGTGGTCGGCACTGACGGCTGAGTGGAAAATTTCATCCTGCCAGTTGGTGTCGGCATTGCCCAGGAGCGCAGCGGCCTCTGAGTCGGCACCATAGTAATTGCGGATGAAACTGCTGTATTCTGCTGCATCGAGCACATCGAGTGTCTTGCGCTTGACCGAGTAGGACACATTGCCATTGTAACTCACTTGTGGAGCCATGCCGGCACGTCCCTTCTTGGTGGTGATGATGATGACACCATTCGAACCACGGCTACCATAAATGGCGGTGGCAGAGGCGTCTTTCAACACTGTAAAACTCTCGATGTCGTTGGGGTTGACCAGGGTCAGGGGATTGGCGGCACCTTTGATACCGACCCTATCCATTGCCATTCCGTCGATAACGATCAGCGGGTCGTTGCTGGCGTTGAGCGACGAACCACCACGGATGCGGATAGTGGCGCCACCACCAGGTGTACCACCACCAGTTGTCACATTGACACCGGCAATCTTACCCTGAATCATGTCCTGGGCATTGGTAATCATACCATGGTTTTTCTCGTCGGGCTTGAGGGCAGTCACCGAACCAGTAAGGTCATTTTTCCTGGCCACACCATAACCGATGACCACCACCTCGTTGAGTGAGTGTGAGTCATCTTGTAGGAGGACCTCCACACGTGGAGCGGCGGGCACTTCTGCGGTCTCATACCCAATGTATGAAATCTGCAGCACATCGCCACTCTTTGCTTCAATCTCGAAGTTACCGTCAAAGTCGGTAATCACACCTCCCGTTTGTCCTGCGACACGGACGGTGGCACCGATAATGTCTTCGCCGGTAGCATCCTTCACATGGCCATTGACAGTGAATGACTGCGCAAAGGCTGTTGCAGTAAGGAATAAGCCAAACAAAATGGCCATCATCCTCAGAGGCAATTTGATTTTTACCTGCTTCATCATTTTTAGTTATTAAGTTAACAATTATTTTGTAGTGTAAAGTTATCATTTTAGGTATAGCGGCGGGCTCTCTTTCACAAGACAAGTCTTAGTATCACCACCTTATAATAGATTGAAAATCTCTCGGTGTGCAAAGATAATACACATTATGAAACATTGTTCTTTTATAACAAAAAAATATCGAAGATTGTTTGCGCAAACGATTGCGCACTTTATATTATAATTTATAAATATGTGGGAGTACACCTTTAGAATGATTTTTCTATTTTTGCAATATGAATGAGCACGCTCCCATCACGATGAAAGACATAGCACAGGCCTTAGGTGTGTCTGTGGCCACTGTCTCGCGGGCACTCAACGACAGTCCGCGCATCAGCCTTGCCCGCCGTGAGGCCATCAAGGCGTATGCCCGTGAGCACAATTTCACCCCCAACCTGTTGGCGGAGTCGCTCCGTCACACCCATGTGAAGCCCATTCATATAATAGGTGTGATTATGCCCCAGATCAATCACTTCTATTTCTCATCGATTCTCAGCGGCATAGAGGAAGAAGCATCCGCCCGTGGCTATCAGTTGATGGTGGCCCAGAGCGACGAGCGCTACGAGCGCGAGGTGCGAATCTGCCAGTCGTTCTATAAAAATAAGGTGTGTGGTGTGATTGTCTCCCAGGCCAAGGACACGACCCACTATGAGCATTTCACGCAACTCATGAACAATGGTGTCCCCCTGGTGTTCTTCGACCGCATCTGTACGGGTGTGGATTCCAGCCGTGTCGTTGTCGACGACTACATGGGTGCCTTTACGGCTGTCACCCATCTCATCGAGACTGGTTGCCGGCGCATCGCCTTTTATGGCTCGCCGATGAAACTTGAGATATCCAAAAACCGCTTCAACGGTTATCAGGACGCCCTGCTCCGCCATGGCATACCTTTCGACAAGAAATATATCCGCACGTGCGACAACCGCACAGACGCCGAGGCCATCACTCCCGAGATGCTGATGATGGAAGAGCGTCCCGATGCTTTTTTCGCCGTCAACGACGACACTGCCATCGGCATCCTCTACACCGCCAAGCGAATGGGACTTCGTGTGCCCGATGATGTGTCAATTTGCGGTTTCACCAATGGTGAGCGTGCCATAGCGTGCGACCCCATGCTCACCACCGTAGAGCAGCGAGGCAAAGTAGTAGGCGAGGAAGCCGCCAACATCCTCATCGGCAAAGTGGAAGGTTTTATTCCCATGAACAAGGTGGAAAAGCGCATCGTGCGCACCCGCCTCATCGTAAGAGGAACAACTAGATAAAGCCTAGAAGCCCTAGATACCCTAGATACCCTAGATACCCTAGAAACCCTAGAAATACTAGGAATACTAGGAATACTAGAAACCCTAGGAATACTAGAAACCCTAGAAATCAAACTAAAAAACCAAAATAATATGAAGACAAAACCAGATTTAAGTTTTTGGAAACTGTGGAACCTAAGTTTCGGGTTCTTCGGCGTACAGATAGCCTACGCATTGCAGAGTGGGAATATCAGTCGTATATTCCGCACTTTAGGTGCCGACCCACACAATCTTAGTTTCTTTTGGGTGTTACCGCCTCTGATGGGAATCATTGTGCAACCGATAGTCGGAACACTCTCCGATAAGACCTGGTGCCGCTGGGGCCGCCGCATCCCCTACCTTTTCGTGGGCGCGGCTGTGGCAGTGGCAGTGATGTGCTTATTGCCCAATGCCGGTTCGTTTGGCATGTCGGTTACGACGGCACTCATATTCGGTCTGTTTGCACTCATGTTGCTCGACACCTCCATCAACATGGCCATGCAGCCATTCAAGATGCTTGTTGGCGACATGGTCAATGAAAAGCAGAAAGCCAAGGCCTACAGCATCCAGTCGTTCCTTTGCAACGCTGGTTCGGTGATGGGATTCTTGTTCCCTTTCATATTCACATGGATAGGTCTGAGTAATGTGGCCCCCGACGGTGTCGTGCCCGACTCTGTCATTTGGTCATTCTATATTGGTGCCTTGATATTGATTCTTTGCGTGCTTTACACCACATCGAAAGTAAAAGAATGGAATCCTGCTGAGTACGCACAATACAACGGTGTCACGGAGACGAAAAAAGAGAAAGGCGACTGGCTCTCACTGTTAAAAAATGCTCCATCTACATTCTGGAAAGTAGGTCTGGTGCAGTTCTTCTGCTGGGCAGCATTCCTCTATATGTGGACATACGTGGTCGATGCAGTGTCTGAGACAGTATGGGGCACGACCAATGCAAATTCGGAAGCCTACCAGGATGCAGGCAACTGGACAGGTGTGCTTTATGCCATCCAGGCCTTGGCCAGTGTACTGTGGGCAACTGTCTTGCCTCGTTTCAAGAACATCAAGATGGCCTACGCTGTCAGCCTGATTATCGGAGGTATAGGCTTTGCCATGATACCTTTCGTACACGACAAGTATGCCATGATTGTCCCATTCGTCCTCATTGGTGCCGCCTGGGCAGCCATGCTTGCCATGCCTTTCACCATCGTCACCAACGCTCTGCAAGGCTACGGCCACATGGGAGCCTATCTGGGACTCTTCAACTGCACCATCTGTCTGCCACAGATTATCGCAGCCCTTTGCGGTGGCATGGTATTCAAACTGATAGGTTCTCACCAGAGCACCATGATGATTGTATCAGGTGTATTGCTTGTCGTGGGTGCCTGCTGCGTAAGCCTCATCAAGGAGAGGAAAGTATCCTAATATATACCCTAGAAAAACAACCAAAAACAATACCATCATGAACCTAAAATTCAACTTAGACTATAGAACTACTTTCGGCGAGGAACTGGTGCTGAATATCATTTCCACGTCGGGCGACAAGCATGTCGTCAAAGAATGTCCGATGACCACCCTCAACGGCGAACGGTGGTGCTGCGACTTGAACAATATCGTCAATGCAAGTTCCTCCATCGACTATTATTACAGCGTCAAGCGTGACGGTCTGTTGCTGCGCCAGGAGTGGACACTCGAGCCCCACCGCCTGGAACTGGTGGCAACCAAGGGCGACACCTATACGGTATACGACCACTGGCTCGACATTCCCGAAAACGCATACCTATACAGTTCGGCCATGACCGACTGCATCAACAGCCGTGAGCGCATCTCTCCGCAAAAGCAATCGTTTGCACAGACGGTTCGCCTGAAGGTGCGCGCACCTCAGTTGCGCCGCGGCGAGCATCTTGCCGTGATTGGCAACGAGGCGATTCTCGGTTGCTGGTCGGCACTGAATGCAGTGCCCATGGTGGAACACAATTACAATGAGTGGATAGTGGATATCGACGCCACCCGTTTCTCACAACCACGCTTTGAGTTTAAGTTTGCCGTCCTCGACGAGGACATCGACGTGACCCCCATCTGGGAAAACGGTTCCAACCGCATCATCACCCTGCCCGACATGAGCGATGGCGATGTGGTGGTCTATGAGTTGCCCGAGGCCCATTTCGACATCTACGACGTGAAATGCGCCGGCACCCTTGTGCCAGTGTTCTCCCTTCGCTCGGAGAGCAGTTTCGGCGTGGGCGACTTCGGCGACCTGCGCAAGATGGTCGACTGGGTGGCACACACCCGTCAGCGTCTGTTGCAGATTCTTCCCATCAACGACACCACCATCACCCACACCTGGACCGACTCCTATCCCTATAGTTGCATCAGCATTTTCGCACTCCATCCCCAGTATGCCGACTTCACTACCCTTCCCCCACTGGCCGACCAGGAAAAGGCAGCCGCCTATGAGGCCCAGCGCCAGGAACTCAATGCCCTGCCACAGATAGACTATGAGCGCGTCAACGCCGCCAAGACCGCCTATCTGCAAGACTTATATGCCCAGGAATGGAAGAAGACCGTCTCCTCGGCCGCCTTCAAGAAATTCTTCGAGGAGACGAAACAGTGGCTTGTTCCCTACGCCCAGTACTGCATGCTCCGCGACAAATACGGCACGGCAGACTTCAGCCAATGGCCCGACCACAACATCTGGGACGAGGCCGACCGCCAGAGTCTCTCCTCACCCCGCACCAAGGCATACAAGGAGGTGTCGTTCTACTACTATGTGCAGTTTATCCTCAACATGCAGATGAAATCCGTACATGAGTATGCACGTGAGCGTGGCGTCATCCTCAAGGGCGACATCCCCATCGGTGTCAACCGCCATGGCTGCGACGTGTGGCAGGAGCCGCGATACTTCAACCTCAACGGCCAGGCCGGTGCGCCACCCGATGACTTCTCCGCCAACGGACAAAACTGGGGCTTCCCCACCTACAACTGGGAAGAGATGCTCGCCGACGACTGCGCCTGGTGGGTGCGCCGGTTCTCCAACATGTCGAATTTCTTCGATGCCTACCGCATCGACCATGTGCTGGGATTCTTCCGTATCTGGGAAATCCCCATCCACTCTGTCCACGGACTGCTCGGGCAGTTTGCCCCCTCACTGAGCATGACCATCCAGGAAATCGAGGCCTACGGACTCCGTTTCCAGGAAAATCTCTTTACCGAGCCATACATCACCGACGATGTGCTGGGGCGCATCTTCCACGAGCACGCCGACCATGTGCGGGCCACATACGTGGAGCCAAAAGGCGATGGCATGTACCGCATGCGTGAGGCCTTCGACACCCAGCGCAAAGTGGAAGCCGCCTTCAATGGCAAGACCAGCGAGACCGACATCATGATTCGCGATGGCCTCTATGCTCTGATCAGCGATGTGCTCTTCGTGCGCGACCACCGTCAGCCCGACCATTTCCATCCACGCATCTCCGTGCAGCACGATTTCATCTACGAATCGCTCAGCGACAACGACAAACATGTCTTCAACCGTCTTTACAACGACTATTTCTACCGTCGCAACAATCATTTCTGGTATCGTGAGGCCATGCGTAAGCTTCCAAAACTGGCCAACGCCACCCGAATGCTGGTATGCGCCGAGGACCTGGGTATGGTGCCCGACTGCGTGCCCTGGGTGATGAACGAACTGCGCATTCTCAGTCTGGAGTTGCAGTCGATGCCGAAAGACCCACAAGTGAGATTCGGTCATCTCTCCCGCAACCCCTACCGCTCGGTGTGCACCATCTCCAGTCACGACATGCCTACACTCAGACAATGGTGGGATGAAGACCCGGAGCGCACTCAAGACTACTACAACACGATGCTTTACCGCAATGGCAACGCGCCTCATCCACTTCCAGGCTGGTTGGCACGCGACATCATCTCGCGCCACCTCACCAGTCCGTCGATGCTGTGTGTCATCTCCATTCAGGACTGGCTCGCCATCGACGAGAAACTCCGTCTGAAAGACGCCAATGCCGAGCGCATCAACATCCCTGCCAATCCCCGCCACTACTGGCGCTACCGCATCCACCTCACTATCGAGCAACTCATGGCCAGCCATCAATTCAACGACAACATCACCGAGCTGATCGTGCAGAGCGGAAGATAGTGAGCAAATCATCAGAATAATCAGAATACTCAGAATTTTCAGAATACTCCGAATTTTCAGAATACTCCGAATTTTCCTCATAATCCTCATAAAATGAAAAAAGCCTATTTCCTAATTCTGATGTTGTTGCCGCTGATGGCGACAGCACAAAGCATTACCTCGCCCAATGGCAACCTGAACCTGACCTTCAGCCTCGACCAGGGTCGCCCCACCTATTCGCTCGACTATAAAGGTCAGGCCGTGGTCAAGCCAAGCCATCTGGGTCTGGAACTTGCCCGCGACAAACATGCCAGCAAAGGCATGCAAGAGACCGACCTGATGGACGGATTCACCATCGCCGACACGAAGACCAGCACCTTCGACGAGACATGGAAACCCGTCTGGGGTGAGACGGCCACCATCCGTAACCACTACAACGAACTTGCCGTCACACTCAATCAGCCCTCCACCTCGCGCACAATCATCATCCGCTTCCGCGTCTTCGACGACGGCATGGGACTCCGCTATGAATTCCCCCAGCAAAGAGAACTCAACTATTTCCTCATCAAGGAAGAGCAAACTGAGTTTGCCATGGCGGGCGACCACATGGCCTGGTGGCTTCCCGGCGACTACGACACCCAGGAACAAGAGACACAGCAGACCCGCCTCTCTGAAATCCGTGGACGTATGAGAAATGCCGTCAACTGGGGCAACTCGTCCGTGGCCGTGTTCTCGGAAACCGGTGTCCAGACATCCCTGCAGATGAAGAGCGACAACGGTCTTTACATCAATATCCATGAGGCTGCCTGCCTGGACTATGCCACCATGCACCTGGAACTCGTGGATGCCCAGACCAAACACCTCTCCACGAAGTTGGACGGAGCCAGCAACGCTTACACGCCCCACCCCACCCCGTCGAATTATCCGCTGCCCGCTCCCCTCACATTCGTCAGCCACCTCACCCCCGACGCCACCGGCCTGAAGGGGGCGATGCAGACACCATGCGAGACACCGTGGCGCACAGTGATGGTCAGCGACGACGCCCGCGACATGCTGTCGTCGAACCTGATTCTGAATCTCAACGAGCCTTGCAAGATAGAGGACACCTCGTGGATTCACCCTACCAAATATTGCGGTGTATGGTGGGAAATGATTGTCGGCAAAAGTTCATGGAACTACACCGATGATTATCCCAGCATCAAACTCGACAATATCGACTGGAAGAAAGTGAAGCCCAATGGCCGCCATGCCGCCAACAACGAAAAAGTGAAACGCTATATCGACTTCGCAGCCAAGAATGGTCTCGACGAGGTGCTTGTAGAAGGCTGGAACGTAGGTTGGGAAGACTGGGCAAACATGTGGAAGCGCGATGTCTTCGACTTCGTGACCCCCTACCCCGATTTCGACATCAAGATGCTCAACGACTACGCTCACTCGAAAGGTGTGAAAATCCTGATGCATCACGAGACATCCTCGTCGACACAAAACTACGAGCGCCACATCAAGGAAGCCTTCGAACTGATGAACAAATACGGCTACGACGCTGTGAAGACAGGCTATGTGGGCGACATCATTCCCCGTGGCGACCACCACTACTCACAGTCGATGAACAATCACTACCTCTATGTGGTTCAGGAAGCCGCCAAGCATCATATCATGGTGAACGGACATGAGGCCACACGTCCCACCGGCATCTGCCGCACCTACCCCAACCTGGTGGGCAACGAGAGCGCCCGTGGCACCGAATACGAGGCATTTGGCGGAAGCCGCCCCGACCACACCTGCATTCTCCCCTTCACCCGTCTGCAAGGCGGTCCGATGGACTATACGCCCGGAATCTTCGTCACCAAACTCTCGGAATGGAGCAACAACCAGTCATGGGCACGCATCACCATCGCCGGCACCCTGGCTCTCTATCTGACCATGTACTCACCCCTGCAGATGGCTGCCGACCTGCCCGAGCACTACGAGCGGCCCGACCTCGCCCCAGCCTTCCAGTTCATCCGCGACGTGGCAGTAGACTGGGACGACAGCAAATACCTCGAGGCTGAGCCTGCCGACTATATCACTGTGGCACGCAAGGCCAAGGGCACAGACAACTGGTTTGTCGGTGGCAAGTGCGATGAGAACGGCCACACCGCCGTTGTCAAACTCGACTTCCTCGACAAAGGCCGCAAATACGACTGCACCATCTATGCCGATGCCAAAGACGCCCACTACGAGCACAATCCCCAGGCCTACACCATCACACACAAGACCGTGAAAAAAGGTGATGTGCTGAAACTGAAAGAGGCTCCTGGCGGCGGATTCGCCATCTCACTGATAGCCAAATAGAAACCAGACGCCCCAAAAACACTAGGAATACTAGAAACTCTAGAAATACTAGGAATACTAGGAATACTAGGAATACTAGAAGCACTAGAAATACTAGCCCACCTAGAAAAAAAACACCCCCTATGAATAAAAAGACCCTATTAATCGCCCTGATGCTCATCATATCCATCCCGACGATATCGGCTCAAGACTTCCGCTTTCAGGAAGTGACTTTGGGCGAAACGGAGACTACATTCCAGTTGTTTGCCCCCACCGATGCCAAGAGTGTGAAACTACGTCTCTATAAAGAGGGCATGGGTGGCAAGCCCATCCGCACCATCAAGATGAAACTCAACGATGGTATATGGAAGGCCACCGTGAAACAACCACGGGAGGCGATGAAAGGAAAATTCTATACCTTTGATGTGACGGGCACGAAAAAAGCATGGAATGAGACACCTGGTGTCTTTGCCAAGGCTGTCGGTGTGAACGGCAAGCGTGGCTGTATCCTTGACCTGCGAGACACCGACCCTGCCGGCTGGCAGAACGACAGGCGCCCCATCACAAAGTCGCCGGCCGACCTCGTCATCTACGAGATGCATCACCGCGACTTCTCCATCGCCCAGAAGCAAGCCAAATATCCTGGCAAATTCCTGGCCCTCACCGAACCTTGGGCTATCAATCACCTGAAGGCACTGGGTGTGAATGCCATCCACATCCTGCCCTCCTACGACTATGGTTCGGTAGATGAGACCCGTCTCGGCCCCGAGTTTCCTCCTCAGTACAACTGGGGATACGACCCTGTGAACTACAATGTGCCCGAAGGCGGTTATTCCACCAATCCCTACGACCCTGCCACCCGCATCAGAGAGTTCAAACAGATGGTTCAGGCTCTGCATCAGTCTGGCATCCGTGTGATTCTCGATGTGGTCTACAACCACACCTACGACATCGAGCACAGCAATTTCCAGCGCACCTATCCCGACTACTATTATCGCAAGACTGCCGACGGACAGTATAGCAACGGCTCCGGCTGCGGCAATGAGACAGCCTCCGAACGTCCTATGATGCGCCAGTTTATGATTGAGTCGGTGAAATACTGGATTAACGAATACCACATCGACGGTTTCCGCTTCGACCTCATGGGTGTCCACGACATCGAGACAATGAATGCCATCCGCGATGCTGTCGATGGGATAGACCATTCGATTTTCATCTATGGTGAGGGCTGGAGTGCCGGCACATGTGCCTACCCGCAGGAGAAACTGGCCATGAAAGCCCATATCCAGCAGTTGCCACGCATTGCCGCCTTCTCCGACGAGATACGCGACGGACTCCGTGGACCGTTCAGCGACGACACCAAGGGAGCCTTCCTCGCTGCCATTCCCGGCGAGGAGGAGAGCATCAAGTTTGGCATCGTAGGGGCTATCAGCCATCCACAGGTGGACATGTCGAAGGTAAACTATTCCAAAGAGGTATGGGCCTCACAGCCCACACAGATGATTTCGTATGTCAGTTGCCACGACGACATGTGCCTGGTCGACCGTCTGAAAGCCAGCATCCCCACCCTCACGCTTTCTGCACCATTGACCCAAGCACAGATGAACGAACTGATACGTCTCGACCTCCTGGCACAGACGGCGGTGTTCACCTCGCAGGGTGTACCATTCATGCTCAGTGGCGAGGAGATGCTGCGCGACAAAAAAGGCGTCCACAATTCCTTTGAGTCGCCCGATGAAATCAATCACCTTGACTGGAGCAACCTCGACCGCTATCCACAGGTGTTCGACTATTACAAAGGGCTCATCGCCCTGCGCAAGCACCATCCCGCCTTCCGGCTTGGCGATGCGACGAAAGTGCGCCAGTCGTTGGAATTTCTCCCCACACAGCCTTGCCTGGTGGCCTTCCGCCTGAAAAACCATGCAGGAGGCGACACATGGAACAACATCATTGTCGTTCTGAACAGCAACCGTGAGCCTTGCACCATCGATGTGGACGACGCCACCTATACAGTAGTGTGCCGCGATGGCAAAATCGACGAGCAAGGACTGGGCACCATCACTGGCCCCACCATTGAAGTAGGCCCGCAGTCGGCCCTCATTATCCACGACTAAAATCCCTTCCCCTATGAGAAAAACATTATTAACAATGTGTGTGATGCTGTGCATCGCCACCACGATGAAAGCAGCCATGAAGATAGACCACATAGAGCCCGCCAACTGGTTTGCAGGCATGAAGAACCCGTCACTGCAACTGATGATTTATGGCAAAGACGTGAAAAACGCCGATGTGACCGTAGAATATCCCGGAGTTAGCATCGACAGCATCGTCAGGCTCGACAGTCCCAATTATCTGCTTGTCTATCTGAATCTGAGCGGCGCACAACCCGGCGAGATGACCCTCACGCTGAAAGACGGACGCCGCAGTCAGAAGGTGAAATACCCACTCCTGCCCAGGGAGATGAGCGGCGAGCAGCACAAGGGATTCACCAACGCCGACGTGCTCTACATGCTCATGCCCGACCGCTTTGCCAGCGGCAGCGAGCAGAACGACCAAATCAAGGGCATGATGCCCTACGTCAACGACCGCAGTCAGCCAAGTCTGCGCCATGGCGGCGACCTGGAGGGAATCCGCCAGCACCTGGACTATTTCAACCAACTCGGAGTGACTGCCCTGTGGTTCACGCCCGTACTTGAGAACAACTCACCCGACGGCAACGGCTTCAGCACCTACCACGGATACGCCACCACCGATTACTACAAGGTGGACCCCCGTTTCGGCACCAACGAAGAGTACCGCCGCCTTATCGACGAGGCACATCAGCACGGACTGAAAGTGGTGATGGACATGATTTTCAACCACTGCGGTTTCGACCATCCCTGGGTGAAGGACATGCCCTCGAAAGACTGGTTCAACCTGCCCGAATGGCTCGAGCAGTCGGGTGGCACCTCCAACCCCACGGGCACATCCTTCCTCCAGACCAGTTACAAACTCACCCCGGTGATGGACCCCTACGCCTCGCAAGTGGATTTGCGTGAGACCACCGAGGGATGGTTTGTCCCCACCATGCCCGATCTCAACCAGCGCAATCCCCATGTGATGACCTATCTGATTCAGAACAGCATCTGGTGGATTGAGACCGTGGGTATCGACGGCATCCGCATGGACACCTATCCCTATGCCGACGCCCAGGGCATGGCCCGGTGGATGCGCACCATCGACGAGGAGTACCCCAACTTCAACACTGTTGGCGAGACCTGGGTCACCGAGCCGGCCTATACCGCCGCCTGGCAAAAAGACTCACGCATAGCAAAGGAAAACTCATACCTGAAGACGGTCATGGACTTCAGTTTCTTCGACAAGTTGAACCAGGCCAAGAACGAGGAGACCGACAACTGGTGGAACGGCTACAACCGTATCTACAACAGTCTGGTCTACGACTACCTCTACCCCAACCCATCGAGTGTGATGGCCTTTATCGAGAACCACGACACCGACCGCTTCCTGGGCAATGGCCGCGACACGCTTGCCCTAAAACAAGCCCTTGCCCTTCTGCTCACCATCAACCGCACACCACAACTCTATTACGGCACCGAGGTGCTGATGAACGGCACGAAAGAAGTGACCGACGGCAATGTGCGCAAAGACTTCCCCGGAGGTTTCCCCGGTGACAAGAAAAACGCCTTCACCGCTGAGGGGCGCACCAAGGCCGAGAATGCCATGTTCGACTGGTGCAGCCGCCTGCTCCACTGGCGTCAGGGCAACGACGTGATTATCAAGGGAAAACAGACGCAGTTCATCCCCTGGAAAGGTGTCTATGTCATTGCCCGCCAATACCGAGGCAAGACCGTGCTGACCATTCTCAACGGAACCAGTCAGGGCGCCACATTCGAAGTGGCCCGCTATGCTGAGGTTATCGGCCAGCAGACCACCGCCAAAGATGTCATCACGGGGCGCAACGTCAAGATTGACCATGACATCAACCTACGCCCACGCCAGACACTCATCATAGAGTTTTAGGGAGTTTGGAGTGTGGAGTTTGGAGTTTGAAGTTTGAAGTTCTGGGGCAGGACATTCCATTCCTGCGACTTTGGAGTTAGGTGTTTTTGGGGGTAGAATCTTCCAGGCCCTCGACGACGGCATTGGAGTATCTCACCAACGAGTGGTTTCCTACAATGCTGAGACGGGTGCCGGCCATTTGGTTCATCTTGAAATAGTCGGGATAGATTTTGGTAAAACTGTCACAAACCTTGTCGGCGATACCAAAGAGAGTGGCGTAGATGAGATATTCCTTCCAGAGTGTCATCTCATTGATATCACGCTCACCGATAAGCGAGAAATCGAGAAGGAATTTCTTATGCGCAAGGAGTTGTGAGGCGGTCACGGGTTGGTTGGCGGCATGCTTTTCTGCATCGGTGAGGGTACGTAGCGATGCGATAAATGGTTCATCGGGGTGAGTTCGCAAATAATGCCTCATCTCTCGTGGCTGCAGGATACGGTCGCTTCCTGCAGCCCCTTTCATCATCAGGAAGAACAAGAATTCAAATTGTTCCCCGTCGGAAAACAGCGCTGGATTAACTGCATTTTTCTTGTCTGAGGAACGCCATTCCCCGACACTCAGAATAGTATGTGGCTCGGCTCCATACATATTCGACTTGAACTCGATATGGAGTGCGTCCCTGTCGATCAGTCTGAGAATCAGGGCACCAAACATTCCCTCGTAGTCGGCAATTAAGGCAGAAGAGACGGAGTTCATCACGCTGGCGGCCACTTTCAGGTTACCTTCGGCCGGCACGTCACGGAAATAGTCCAACTGTCTGGAAAGTTTGCTTCGCAGCAGTTTTCTTCTGAGGGGCTGCAATGAGATGACATACCAGATGGTGCTGAACACCTTTTTATACATACCCACGAAGACCACGATAATCAACACGGGCACCACGATGATGGCAGCGAAAAACAGCAACATATTGATCCATTCCGGCAAGAAAGGAATGAAATCATAGCCCTCGCCCACAGCGTGGGCACATACGGCAGTTGCCAGACAGATGATGATGGAGAATATTTTTTTGCTCATGACGGTTTGCTTAATTGGTTGAAATATCATATATCTCCTCTGCGTGCCAGGCCTGTTTGAGACGTCCTCTGTTGGTAGAGACGGCATCGTCGGCGTAGCGTGAGGCGTCACTGGCCGTTTGCATCAGTTGGCTCAGCAGTCGCCGGTGCGTGTCGCTGGAAGACAGCAGATAGAGAAGTGGCGGATAACTGCTCGCAGGAATCATATTCAACATTTTCCTGAACGTGGATTTCTCAATGCCGAAGAGATAGGCATAAGCCATATACTCATTCCAGACACGCTGCAGGTCGAGTTGGGCGGCTTCACCTGTGAGTTGCCCATGCGAGGAAGGGAGACCATCGAGATACTTTTTCATTCCATAGATATTGCGTGTCTCCTGCTCGCTGTAATCCCGCCTGCTGATACCCGTACTGAGAATTTCGGCAAACCGGAATTGATTGTTGGTGTCAAAATGCGGCTGCTTCTTTTTCCCATCCACACGGAAACTGATTACCTTGTAGAGAAGTTTGATATCAAGGAAGCCTTGTGGAGTGATGCTTTGCCGCATGAAATTGTAGATGGTGTATTCCAGTGCCTGGTCGACACCGCTGCTGGGCGAAGCACTCCATTCACCCAGTGTAAAGACGATGGAGCCGTTGGGACCGAGCCCATATTTTAGAACTCGCCGGGAAAGCAGTCGCCAGATGGCGGCCCTCACTGCCGGAGTCTTGTCGTGCCAGAAAGCGGAGGAGTAGTTGGCCTTCATCGCCAGGGTGTCGGTGATGCTTCCATATAAAGCCAAATACGGATATGGCTCGGGGGATGTTCCCTTCACCCTCAGGCGGCTTATCCATCTCCGCAGGGGTTTCAGACTGATGATGTACCAAATCCATTTGCCAATGTTGACGATTGCCCCTAAGATGGTCATTGTAGTCTTCAAGGAACCAGACTTGGCAGAAAAAATGATAGTTAGCATCGTGGTTAAGATGCCCAGGCATGAGGCTAAAAACATACCGTCGTTGAAATTCCCCTCGGATGACCAGCCAATCGCGATGAAGGCAACTGTCAGCAACAGCCCTAACCAGTATTTCTTGAAAAAGTATTCAATCATCTTAATTTTATTAGAAGGGTGAAAAACGATGATTCCTTAGTATCGCTGCAAATATACTATTTTGTTTTGAGAAATCCTTGTTTCACAGTCAAAAAAACTAATTTGGCAATCGATTCTTACGGATTTCCCAAATATGACGCATTTCTTTCGTCCCTCAACCGACCTTGTCACCCAAGTAAGAACAGCAACGGGTGAATGTCTTATCCGAGAGGAACTGCAGCCGGTGCAATTCGAGTTTTTTCTGTCGGTTTTTTCTCGCATGTGCGCGCGTTAGTGTGTGTTATTTTTCTATTTTTCTTTTTTAGGGGGTGCAGGGGGACTTTTTTCTTTTTCTCTTTTTTCGTCACAGAAAGCGTCACAAAAAGCGTCACACCTTTCATGCAGCATTGCTCACATCTATTTGGTACACAAGAAATTACAGCACCTTTTTCAGTATTGAAAAACGTCACACGGGGCGTCACACGGGGCGTCACACGGGGCGTCACAGGTAGCGTCACAGCCTGATTGTTTTTGGCTACCATTTTCTTCGGGGTTTTGGCAATGATTCTCATAATGATTTTCTTTACACAGCAAAGATACAGTCATTTTCATGTTGTATAAATGTCATTATAAGAAAGTGGTGCTTGCAAACCTCTCAACGGAATCTGCTACAAGGGGTGTTTGAGTGCTTTCTCCACACTGCCAACTTCAAGCAGGCGCCGCTGCGCCTCTTCATAACTGAGCCCCAATGACTCTTGGAGCATGCGGGTACCACGGTCGATTAATTTGGCATTGGTCAGTTGCATATTCACCATGCGGTTGCCGCGGATACGCCCCAATCTTATCATTAATGTGGTGGAAATCATATTCAAAATCATCTTCTGGGCTGTGCCGCTTTTCATTCGGGTGGAACCCGTAACAAACTCCGGTCCCACAACTGTCTCGATAGCATAGTCGGCAGCCTTTGCCAGAGGAGTGTTGAGATTGTTGGTGATGCCTCCTGTCAGAAGGCCATGCTGCTTAGCCTTTGTGACGGCCCCCACCACATAAGGAGTCGTGCCTGAGGCGGCAATGCCCAGTAGCGTGTCATCGGCCGTAGGATTGTAAGCCTGCAAATCCCGCCATCCATGCTCAGGATTGTCCTCTGCCCTCTCCACGGCATGTCGCAATGCCTGGTCGCCGCCGGCAATAATTCCCACAACCCACGTCTCGGGCACACCAAAGGTGGGAGGCAATTCGCTGGCATCCAGTATGCCCAGACGGCCACTGGTACCAGCACCGATATAAAACAGCCGTCCGCCCCTCTTCATCCTTGGCTCTATAGCCTCTATCAACGCATTGACTTGCGGAATGACTTGCCTGACTGCCTCGGCCACGAGAGCGTCTTCCTCGTTGATATGCTGCAATATTTCCAAGACAGGCATCTGTTCCAAATGGTCGAAACGAGATGGCTGCTCCGTGATTTTGATGGGATTATTATCTTCCTTTTTCATGTCATAACTCCTTGCAAAATGAACTTGCACATGGTGCCCCATATCCTCAGAAAGGGAATGAATCATAGGAATCTGTCCCCACGGTTCTTTCCCCACAGAACGACTTGGGTGACAGATTGCAGAAATCGGTTCGAAAATACTAAATAATAATGACTTACACAAATAATAAGCAAAAATATCAACAATATTTAACATTAGTCTGAATCGTAGGACACCCCCATGACTCACCAATTCACAGTAGAAAAATATGCAAATACCATCATGCTGGCCGAAAAAAATGGCCGTGGTGTCGTATTATCACAGAGAAATTGATTAATTTTGCAGTTTGTTAGTAAAAACTGGCATTTTCAGACATCGAGCAACAAGAAACATCAAAAGACAGTCATTATGAGAATTGGTTTCGACAACGACAAGTATGTTCGTATTCAGTCAGAGCACATCCGTGAGCGTATTTCCCAGTTCGACGGGAAGTTATACATGGAAATGGGCGGCAAACTCTTCGACGACAACCACGCCTCGCGCGTCCTCCCCGGCTTCAAGCCCGACAGCAAACTCTCCATGCTCCAACAATTGTGCGACAGCATCGAGATTGTCATCGTCATCAGCGCCGAGGACATTGAGAAGAACAAGACCCGCGCCGACCTTGGCATCACTTACGACGAGGATGTGCTGCGGCTTCGAACAGAGTTTCAAGACCGTGGCTTCATGGTAGGCTCAGTGGTGATTACCCACTACACTGGTCAGCGTGCCGCCGACTTCTACCGTCAGCGCCTCCAGCGCATGGGCATCAAGACCTACATTCACTACCTGATAGAGGGTTATCCCCACAATGTGGCCCTGATAGCCTCTGACGAAGGTTTTGGCAAGAATGATTACGTGGAGACCGAGCGCCCACTGGTTATTGTCACCGCTCCCGGTCCTGGCAGTGGAAAGATGGCTGTTTGCCTGAGCCAACTTTACGGTGAGAACAAGCGTGGCATCCATGCCGGTTATGCCAAGTTTGAGACATTCCCCGTGTGGAGTCTTCCCCTGAAGCACCCCGTGAACGTGGCCTACGAGGCTGCCACCGCCGACCTGAACGATGTCAACATGATCGACCCCTTCCATCTCGACGCCTACGGGAAGGTGGCCGTCAACTACAACCGCGACATTGAGATTTACCCTGTACTGAACGCCCTTTTCGAGGGCATCTATGGCGAAAACCCATACAAGTCGCCCACCGACATGGGTGTGAACATGGTGGGCTTCTGCATCTCCGACGATGAGGTGTGCTGCAAAGCCTCGAAAGACGAGATTATCCGCCGCTATTATACCGCCACCAACAAACTGGCCGACGGTGCCTGCAACGACAGCGAGGTACACAAAATCCGCATGCTCTTCAACCAATTGAAGATTTCGACCGACGACCGCCGCACCACTGTGGCAGCCAACGAGCGGAAGGAAAGGAGCGGGCACACCTCCGCCGCCATCGAGTTGGAAGACGGCACCATCATCACCTCTCAGTCGAGTCCACTGCTGGGTTGCTGCGCCGCCCTGCTGCTGAATGTCACCAAGCATCTGGCCCATATCGACCACAACGTGAAACTGATTCCCCAAAGCATGATAGAGCCCATCCAGAAGACCAAGATAGAGTATCTCGGCGGCAAGAATCCCCGTTTGCATACCGACGAGGTGCTGGTGGCGCTCTCGGTGCTCTCGCCCCACGACGACAATTGCCGCCGCGCCCTGGAAAGTCTTCCACTGCTCCGCGGCAGTCAGATGCACTGCACGGTGATGCTCAGCGAGATAGACCGCAAGATACTGAAAAAACTGGGATGTGACCTCACCTGCGACCCTATCAGGAAAAAACCAAACAAATAATTTTCATTCGATTGAAACAAGCAACTCCCGAAGGGATGGCAGAACAGATGTGAATTGAGAATATATGGTACAGCAAGTGGAAATCATGCTACGCCCTCTGTCGAGAGGGTTTCATCTGGTGACAAGCGAAATTGTGCGGCAGTTGCCGAAATTGCCCAAGACAGGCATTGTCAATATCTTCACCAAGCACACGAGTTGCGGTCTGAGCATCAACGAGAACTGCGACCCCGACGTGCGTGTCGACATGGAGACCATTTTCAACCGCCTGGTGCCCGAGAACCGTCCTGAATACGAGCACACGCTGGAAGGAGCCGACGACATGCCCGCCCATGCCAAGTCGACGCTGAGTGGTGTGAGCATCACCATCCCCATCACCGACGGCCGTCTGAACCTGGGCACATGGCAGGGAATCTATTTCTGTGAATACCGCAATTATGGCGGTTCACGCAAACTGGTAGTGACGATTATCGGGGAATGAATGCAGCGGCCTGTCAGGAGATAGCCGCCCAGTTGATATTGGTTTTGCGGAGTGCCGCCAGCCGGTCCCAGAGCATTGCGTTGACAGATTTTTTGCAATCGGGATCGGCATCGATGATTTTCTGAGCCTCATCACGTGCCAATTGCACGATTTGCCCATCACGCGCGATGTCGGCGATTTTCAAGTCGAAAGCCATTCCGCTCTGTTGTGTTCCCTCCAGGTCGCCCGGCCCTCGAAGTTTCAGGTCGGCTTCAGCGATTTGGAACCCATCGTTGGTGGAGCACATGATATTGATACGCATCTGCGTCTCTTTCGACAGTTTTCGGCTGGTCACTAGGATGCAGTACGACTGGTCGGCACCCCTGCCTACCCTGCCCCTCAACTGATGCAGTTGTGACAGTCCGAAACGTTGGGCATCGAGTATCACCATCACCGATGCGTTGGGCACATTCACCCCCACCTCGATGACCGTGGTGGCCACAAGAATCTGTGTCTCGCCACTCACAAACCGTTGCATCTCAGCCTCCTTGTCCGCCGGTTTCATTTTCCCGTGCACCTTGCTGAGGCGGAACTCGGCAAACACCTCCCTCATCAGGTCATACCCCTCCTCGAGATTGCGCAAGTCGCTCTTCTCGCTCTCCTTGATAAGCGGGTAGACGATATACACCTGCCGCCCCGCCTTGACCTGGCGGCGGATACCCTCGTAGAGACTCGTGAGTTGGTCGTCGTATTTATGCTGCGTATGGACGGGCTTGCGGCCGGGCGGCAGTTCGTCGATTACACTCACGTCGAGGTCGCCATAGATGGTCATGGCCAGTGTGCGCGGGATAGGTGTGGCGGTCATCACGAGGACATGCGGCGGATTGGTGCTCTTGTTCCACAGCCGTGCCCGCTGTGCCACACCAAAGCGGTGCTGCTCGTCGATGACGGCCAGACCCAGATGGTGAAACTGCACAGGGTCCATGATGATGGCATGCGTGCCCACAAGGATGTGGATGCTCCCGTCGGCCAATGCCGCCAGGATTTCCTTTCGCCGCTTGCCGGTGACAATGCCGGTGAGCAACTCCACCCTGATGTCCATTCCCCGCAGGAAATCCCTCACCGTGGCCAGGTGCTGCTCGGCCAGGATTTCGGTGGGAGCCATGATGCACGCCTGGTAGCCATTGTCCACGGCGATAAGTGCCGACATCAGTGCCACCAGCGTCTTTCCCGACCCCACATCACCCTGCAGGAGACGGTTCATTTGCCGTCCGCTTTTCATGTCGGCGTGTATCTCCCGTATGACCCGTTTCTGCGCCTCGGTAAGCGGGAAAGGCAGGTTGTCACGATAAAAGCCGTTGAAATTCTTTCCCACGTGACGCATCACATAGCCACGGTAGCGACGCCGGTGGTCGCTGGCATAGCGCACGATATTGAGTTGGACATAGAACAATTCCTCGAATTTCAGCCGGAATTTGGCCTTGTCGAGTTCCCTTGCGGTCTGAGGGTTATGGATTTTCCGGAAAGCCTCGTCGCGGCTGATGAGGTGGAGCCGCTGCGTGATGAAGGGCGGCAACGTCTCGGGCAGTGGATTGACAAGCCTTGTGAGCAGTCCCTTGATGATTTTCTCCACGGCACGCGAATTGAAGCCGGCCTTTTTCATGCGCTCGGTGGTGATATAGTAGGGGCGCATGCCCATGGTGTCGAGTTGCAGATTTTCGGCCTTCTCTATCTCAGGATGTGCCAGTTGGAAACGGCCCCCGTAGACGGTGGGATGCCCGAAAACCACATATTCCACCCCGACGGCATAGTTTTGCAGAATATATTGCGACTTGGCAAACCACACCAAGTCCATCACCCGCTGTCCGTCGCTGAAATGCGCCACCAGCCGCTTGTTGCGGCGCCCGGTGTCGAAGGTCTCAAAACTCAGGATTTTTCCTTTCACCTGGACGAACGACATGCTTTCGAGCAGTTCCGAGATTTTGTAGATGTGTCTCCGGTCGATATACTTATAGGGATAGTATTCAAGCATATCACCAAACGACTGGATGCCAAGTTCTTTGCTTAGCATCTCCTTGCGCTTGGGGCCAACGCCCGGAGCATACATGATATCCTGACTTAGAATGTCGCTCATAAACTAGATTTTTCTAGAGATACTAGAGATACTAGATATCCTAGGGAAACTAGGAATACTAGGAATACTAGAAGCCCTAGATTTCCTAGAAGCCCTAGACTTCCTAGAGCATTCAGGGATTCCGCGGTGCATTTCTCTCACCACTCACCCCTCACCACTCACCCCTCACTTCTCACCTCTCACCACTCACCTCTCACTTCTCACTCCTCCCCTATCAGGTGGAGGAACTGCATCTTGTGCTGCAATGTGCGCACTGTCTCGATGTCGGCAAACAGAGACAGCAGTGTGTAGGCGTAGGGGAAGGATGCCGCCGGCCCCTCGGCCGTGATGATATTGCCATCTACGGTGCAAAGTTCATGGGTATACTCCGCTCCCTCCAGATAGGTCTCAAAACCAGGTGCGCAAGTGGCGCGGCGCCCACGGAGCAGTCCCAGTGAGCCCAGCACCATGGGTGCGGCACAGATGGCTCCGATGCGGCCTCCTCGCTCCTCGTGTGCCAGCAATGCCAGGCGCACGCCCTCATGGTTGTTCAGGTTGACACTTCCCGGCATACCGCCTGGCAACAACAGCAAGTCGGCATCGTCGAGCGTGGCTTCCTCGAAGAGCATATCCGCCCTGACGGTAATGTCGTGGGATGATTTAACCCACAGTGAGCCGGTGATGCTCACGGTGTAAATTTCCTGTCCGCCACGGCGCAGGATGTCAACGGGTGTCAAGGCCTCGATTTCCTCGAATCCCTCAGCCAAAAATTCAAATATTTTTGCCATAGTATTCTCTTATTGCGTGAATTTCTCGGCAAATATACCAAATTTCCATGAAATCCACGCTTTTTTTCTTTTTTTCATTAACTTTGCAAGCGAAATTGCATATCAGATGGGTTCTTACCATCCGCTTGCGCTGTAAACAAGCCGGAAACCCATCATTGTCTAACATATTTGTGAGTTTCTCACGCCTCGCACAAACGAATGAGCACAACAGACAAGAAACTGAAATTCGCGATATTTGGCAATGTATACCAGGCCAAGAAGTCGGCCTCGATACAGAAAATACTGTCCATCCTCAACGAGCGTGGCGCCGAGGTGGTGTTCGACAGGGAGTTCTACCAGTTTCTGGTAGAGAACCAGCGTCTGAACGTCACTGCCGACGGAGTTTTCGACGGGGATGATTTCGATGCCGACATTGTCATCTCGATGGGTGGCGACGGTACGTTCCTCAAAGCAGCTAGCCATGTAGGTTCGAAGAACATCCCCGTGATGGGTGTCAACATGGGGCGGCTCGGTTTTCTGGCGGATGTCAATCCCGTGAGCATCGAGCGCGCCTTCAAGTCGATCTACAACAATGACTTCCGCACCGAGCGACATGCCGTGATAGAAGTGAAAAGCGACGGCGACTGGCATACAGCCTGTCCCTACGCCCTCAACGACATAGCCGTGCTGAAGCGCGACGACGCCTCGATGATCAGCATACGTGCCAGTGTCAACGGCGAGTATGTGGTCACCTACCGCGCCGACGGTCTGGTGATTTCCACCCCTACCGGCAGCACTGCCTACTCCCTGTCGAACGGCGGCCCCATCGTCGCTCCCCAGGCGAGTGTGCTCTGCCTCACACCCGTTGCGCCCCACAGTCTGAACGTGCGGCCCATCGTCATCCCCGACAATGCCGAAATCACCATCAGCGTGGAGAGCCGCAACCATAATTTCCTGGTGGCCGTCGATGGCCGCTCGGAACGTTGCGACGAGGGCCAGACACTGACCATCCGCCGTGCCCCTTACGACATACAGATTGTGAAGCGCCGTGGCCACAAATATTTCAGCACCCTCCGCGAGAAAATGATGTGGGGTGCCGACACCCGGTAGCGGATTCATACCCCAACTTGAAACAACCCTTGAAACCAAATTCAAATGTTTAAGAGAGTCAAAGAATATTTCTCTGGAACCGAAAACAAATACACCATCCGCGAGATGATGAAATGGCTTTGGGAGATATGGCAAGGCAATCGCCTCCAGGCCATCCTCAATGCCCTGATAGGCCTTTCGGAAGTAGTAGTGAGCCTTTGTGCCGTCTGGGCTATACAAAATGCCATCGACATCGCCTCGCATGTAAAGTCGGGTTCCATCTATTTGGCTGTTGGCCTGATGGGATTGCTGGTGCTGGTCAATTTCGGTTTCAGCATCTCGTCTGTGTGGATTAGAAACATTCTGGGCATCAAGGCCCAGAACCGCATGCAGCAACGCATGCTCGACCGCATTCTGCGCTCAGAATGGCACAGCAAGGAGAAGCGTCATAGTGGCGACGTAATCAACCGTCTTGAGATGGATGTGAATCAAGTCATCAACTTCCTCACCGAAGTTATTCCCAGTTCTGTCTCCACGCTTGCATTGTTTATCGGTGCGTTCATCTATCTCTACACCATGGACAAAGTGCTGTCGCTGGTCATTGTGATGATGGTGCCTGCCGTGGCTTTGCTCAGCCGGTTCTATGTGAGCAAGATGCGCCAACTCTCCCGCGAGGTAAGAAAGTCGGACAGTAAGGTGCAGAGTGTGCTCACCGAGACGATACAAAACCGCATGCTCATCAAGATTATGGAGAGCGACTCGGCCATGGTCGACAAACTGGAGAACACCCAGAGCGAGTTGCGCCAGAAAGTGGTGAAGCGCACGTTCTTCTCCGTTCTCGCCAACTTCATCCTGAACTTCGGTTTCTCGCTGGGCTATCTCATCGCTTTCCTGTGGAGCGCCATCCGCCTTTCGCATGGCACCTTGACTTTCGGAGGCATGACGGCCTTCCTGCAACTGGTCAACCGTGTACAGGGACCAGCAAGGAACCTCACCCGCCTCGTGCCGCAATTTGTGACGGTGTTCACCGCCGCCGAGCGTCTGATGGAACTGGAGGAGAACCCGCTCGAGGAGCAAGGCTCGCCCATCTACGTCAACTCTCCCTGTGGTGTACGGCTGAACGACATCACCTACGCCTATGAGGACACGGAAGTGAACGTGATTGAGAATCTCTCGTTCGACTTCAAGGCTGGCAGTTGCACGGCCATCCTGGGTGAGACAGGAGCCGGCAAGACCACCCTCGTGCGCATCATCCTGGCACTGATGAGACCACAGAAGGGCAAGGTGGAAATCTACAACAACCACACCTCGCGCGAACTCTCGCCCCGCATGCGCTGCAATTTTGTCTATGTGCCCCAGGGCAACACCCTGCTCAGTGGCACCATCCGCGACAACCTGCGCCTGGGCAAACTCGACGCCACCGACGAGGAGATGGAAGATGCCCTTCATGTGAGTTGCGCCGACTTCGTGATGAAACTGCCCCAGGGTCTCGACACCGAGTGCTCGGAGTCGGGCGGCGGTCTGAGCGAGGGCCAGGCCCAGCGTATCGCCATCGCCCGTGCCTTGCTCCGCGACAGGGCCATCATGCTGTTCGACGAGGCCACCAGCGCACTCGACCCCGACACCGAACGGCAGTTGCTTCAAAACATTCTCGCCAAGCACGACCGCACCATTATCTTCATCACCCACCGTCCTGCGGTCATCGACTATTGCGACCAGACACTACGAATAGAGAAAATATAAGACACACATGAAAAATTGGATTGCCACTCTATTGATGCTGGGTTGTGTCATCGGCACCCAAGCACAAGACCAATTGTATTCCGATGAGTTTCCCCTTGGGGATGTGACCTTGCTTGACGGTCCGTTGAAGTCGGCACGCGACTTGAATATCAAGACCTTGTTGCAGTATGACTGCGACCGCCTGCTGGCTCCCTATCGCAAAGAAGCCGGCCTGACTCCAAAGGCCAAGGCCTATCCCAACTGGGACGGACTCGATGGCCATGTGGGTGGCCATTATCTCACGGCCCTCGCCATCAATGCCGCCACAGGCAGCGAGGAATGCCGCCAGCGGATGGAATATATGATTAGGGAACTGCAAGCCTGCGCCGACGCCAACGTCAAGAACCACCCGGAATGGGGACGTGGCTATGTGGGCGGAATGCCCAACAGCGACCGCCTGTGGAGCACATTCAAGAAAGGCGACTTCTCCACCTATTTCGGTTCGTGGGCGCCGTTCTACAATCTTCACAAGATGTATGCCGGACTGCGCGACGCGTGGCTATACTGTGGCAACGAACAGGCCAAGAAGCTTTTCCTGGGCTTTGCCGACTGGGCCATCGACCTGACCTCCGGCCTGAGCGACGAGCAGATGGAGCGGATGCTCGGCAATGAGCACGGCGGCATGAACGAGGTGCTGGCCGACGCCTACGCCATCAGTCACGACAAGAAATACCTGACCGTGGCCAAGCGTTTCTCGCACAGGCGTCTTCTCACCCCCATGTCGCAGCGTGTGGATTGCCTGGACAACATGCATGCCAACACACAGGTGCCCAAGGTGGTGGGATTTGAGCGTATTGCCGAGTTGTCGGGCGACGAGAATTATCACAATGCCAGCGCTTTCTTCTGGGACATCGTCACCGGTGAGCGCTCACTGGCTTTCGGTGGTAACAGCCGGCGCGAGCATTTCCCCAGCCGCGAGGCATGCATGGACTTCATCAACGACATCGACGGCCCGGAAAGTTGCAACACCAACAACATGCTGAAACTGACCGAGGATTTGCACCGCCGCAACCCCGAGGCCCGCTATGCCGACTTCTACGAGTTGGCCACCTTCAACCACATCCTCTCCACCCAGCACCCTGAGCATGGTGGATATGTGTACTTCACCCCTGCCCGCCCACGGCATTACCGCAACTATTCCGCTCCCAACGAGGCCATGTGGTGCTGCGTGGGAACAGGTATGGAGAACCATGGCAAATATGGTCAGTTTGTATATACCCATGTGGGCAACAGCCTGTATGTCAACCTCTTTGTCGCCTCGGAACTGAACTGGCGTGAGAAAGGCGTGACAGTGAGACAGGAGACGGCTTTCCCCTACAGCGAGACCAGCCGCATCACCATCACTGGCGGCAAGGCCCAATTCCCCTTGCTGGTGCGCTACCCCGGGTGGGTGAGTCCGGGTGCTTTCTCGGTGAAAGTCAATGGCAAACCCGTGGAAATCATCACCGGTCCCTCCTCATATGTGAGCATCGACCGCAAATGGAAAAAAGGCGATGTGGTGGAGATTACCTTCCCCATGCACAACAGCGTGAAATATCTGCCCAACGAGCCCCAATACATCGCCCTGATGCATGGCCCGGTGCTCCTTGGCATGAAGACAGGCACCGAGGACCTGGCTCACCTGGTGGCCGACGACAGCCGCTTCGGACAGTATGCCAGCGGCAAGAAACTGCCCATCAATGAGGCACCTATCCTAATCAACAACAACATTGAGGAAATAGCCAACCAACTGCAACCCATCGCCGGCAAGCCGCTGCATTTCAGACTGACCACACACATGGAAAACCGGATAGACAATGAACTGCAGCCTTTCTTCGAAATCCATGACTCCCGCTACATGATGTACTGGCTGGCACTCTCGGAGAACAATTACAAGGACTATCTCGCCCAGTTGGCGAAAGCGGAGCAGGAACAACAGGCACTGGAAATGCGCACTGTGGACAAGGTGCAGCCGGGAGAGCAGCAGCCGGAGACCGACCATAAGATGGAGACCGACGAGTCGTACACGGGCAACACCAACGATGTGTTCTGGCGTGATGCACGAAACGGACATTATTTCAGTTACCTGATGCAGACCCAGGGCGAGACCGAACTTAGCCTGCGCCTGAAATTCTGGGGCGTGGGCGAGTGGAAGACCCACGAGTTTGACATCTTTGTCGACGACGAACTGGTGGCATCCATCAACAACACCGGCAAATACCGTATCTCGGAATTCAAGTATGAGACCTTCGACATCCCGGCCTCTCTGCTGAAAGGCAAGTCGCAGGTGCGCGTGAAGTTCGTGGCCAAACCTGGCAAGCAAATCGGCGAAATCTACGGTGTCCGACTGGTGAAGAAATAAGTATTCTCCCACCTATACCTACGGCACAGCCTCCATGCACATCGTATGGAGGCTGTGCCGTTTCATGCGGGAACACCAATTCCCATCAAAAGAGGGTAATACCCACGACCTTTTCAGTCGGTCATTTTAGACAAGGCGATTTTTTACAAAAATTACATATTAAGCAAAAAAACAGTTGGTTAGCTAATGATATATGTAAGAAAAACAGTACCTTTGCACGGAAAAAGTGAAAGCGGGATTTTTTCAGAATTACCAAGCCGTTAGTCCTGCTTTTCACCTATATCGAGGACATTTTATTTTCATATTCTTTTCACAAAGACTTGTCATGAGTTCAGCGTGTTTCATCATGTAGTATCATCTGCATGGACAGATATAAATTCATAACATTGTAATACGAATCCTTGCCGTTTTTGGGAAATTATCCATAATTTTGCATGAAATGCTGATGGCTTATGAAAATACTTGTTGTAGACGACGAGTTGGATATCTGTGAGATACTCAAATACAACCTTGAAACTGAAGGTTTTGAGGTCGACACAGCCTATTCTGCTGAGGAAGCACTTGCACTGCCCTTGCAACACTATTCGCTGATTCTGCTGGATGTGATGATGGGTGAGATGTCGGGCTTCCAGATGGTGCGCAGGTTGAAGAACACCCCCTCTACGGCAAGGATTCCCATCATATTTGTCACAGCACTCGACGGAGAGGACAACCTGGCAAAAGGATTGAATATCGGTGCGGATGACTATATTGCCAAGCCACTGAGTATGAAAGAGGTGAAGGCCAGAGTCAGGGCAGTGCTCAGGCGGTCGTACCAGCCGCAGCAAACAGCAGAGACACCCGATGACAACATCATTGTTTATGAAGGCATCGCACTCGACTTAAATGCAAAAACTGTCAGCTGCGACGGAGAGAAACTGGAGTTTACCAAACTGGAGTTTGAACTGCTTTCCTTTTTTCTTCAACATCCCAACAAGGTGTTTTCACGCGAGGACTTGCTGAAATATTGCTGGCCACAAGACGTGATGGTGCTCGACCGCACGGTGGACGTGAACATCACCCGGCTACGCAAGAAGATAGGCCGCTATGGAAAACAGATAAAGACACGTGTAGGCTATGGCTACTATTTTGAGAAGTAAGTCTTTCCAACGCAATCTGTTGCTGAGTATCGGCGGCGTGTTTCTGCTTTTTGCCGTCTGCTTCAGTGTTTATCAGTACCAGCGTGAAAAGGTATACAAAATCGACATCCTGCACTCGCGTCTGCAAATGTACAACTACGAGATGGTGCAGACACTTGGCGAGGACAGCCTGACCAACAGCCAGCTTTTCAGGGACTATGTGGCACGTCATCAGGTGGAAGGTCTCCGTGTGTCGGTGATAGACCAGAAAGGGCGGGTCATCCTCGACAGCTATGACACCAATGTGGACTCATTGGAAAATCATCTCCAGCGAGCAGAAATCCAGCAGGCTTTGCATGTGGGCAACGGCTATGATATCAAGCGGACGTCACAATCCACCCACGAGACCTATTTCTATTCCGCCACTCGCTTCGGCAAAGTCATCGTCCGCGCTGCCGTGCCCTATTCTGCCGAACTGACCCGCTCGCTGCAAGCCGACAACACCTACATCTATTTTGCCGGAGTCCTGACGCTGCTGTTGGGCATTGTGCTTTTCTACATCACCCACCGTATCAGCCGACACATCGGCTATCTGCGCGAGTTTGCCGTCAAAGCCGAGGAGGGCGAGGAGCTCGACCACGAACTGGAGCGGCGCCTGCCCGACGACGAGTTGGGCGACATCAGCCACACCATCATCATGCTCTACTGGAAATTGCGCCATTCAGAGGAAGACAAGTTGCGCATCAAACGACAACTAACGCAGAATGCCGCCCACGAGCTGAAGACGCCTGCAGCCAGCATACATTGGTATCTGGAGAGCATTCTCGACAACCCCGGGATGGACGAGGACAAGAAGAAGCATTTTCTGGAGCGCTGCTATGTCCAGAGTGAGCGCATGAGCAAATTGCTGCTCGACATGAGTGCCCTCACCAAACTTGATGAGTTGGACGACAACAAGACCATTACCCGGCAAGCATACCGTCAGGTAGATGTGCTACAAGTCGTTCAGAATGTACTTGAAGACACTTCTCTGCAACTTCAGGACAAGGGCATCACGCCATCGCTCCAAATGCCACAGCATGTGGAAGTATTGGGCGACCAAAGCTTGATATACAGCATTTTCCGCAATCTTGTCGACAATGCCATAGCCTATGCCACAGGGGCAACGCTTCTGGAGATAGCATGCAGTGAGATTGAGACAGAAGGCCGCCATTTCTACGAGTTTATGGTGAGAGACGATGGCCCTGGTGTGGAGGCGCAGCATCTGGAGCACCTCTTCGAGCGCTTTTACCGCATCGACAAAGGCCGTTCGCGCAAACTCGGCGGCACCGGTCTCGGCCTCGCCATCGTGAAAAATGCAGTCGCTGTCCATGGCGGTTCAGCAACTGCACTTACCACTCCCGGCGGTGGACTCACCATCAGGTTTACACTCGCCCGGTTTTAGCCCTGTGCATCGTAGGGCATGTCATCAAAATCATTATTCCGCTTATTTCCTGCCTGCACCACATTCATTACATAGTCGCCGAGTTTCTCGCACTCCGAGATGAAGTCAACGTAAAACACACCAAGCTGATAGTCGTAGAGGCCAGCATTCACATCATGCAGGTTCTGGTTCTTCAGTTGCGTGCGGTAGTTGTTGATCTCATGCTCGATGTTGACCGAGGTCTTGATGGTCTTCTTGGTCGTGGTCTGGTCTATCCGTCGCAGCATCTCGTCCAGTGCATCGTCCACAAGTTGCATCATCGTCAGCATATGTTGGGTTTGTTCAGCTGTGAACGCCTCCTGACAGTGCATACGGTGACGGTTCAACGTACGGCCAAGATTGTATACAGAGTCGCCTATAGACTCCAATTCCGTAATCTGCCGCAACATTTTCTGAATCTGACTCTTCGAGGCATCCGACAGCCGGCCTTTGCTCACCTTGCTCAGATAGCTGGCTATTTCCATCTCCATCGAGTCGGTGATGTTCTCATATTTCTCAATGCGTGAGAAGAGCTTGTTGAATTTCACCTCGTCTTCTGTCTTCAACAGTTCCGGCACGAATCCAAACATCCGCTTACAACGCTCGGCAAAGCTGTGAATCTCCTTCTGTGCCTCTATGATGCTCAGTTCGGCCGTTGAGAGCAGACCGCCACTGATAAACTTCAACCGGTAGTCTTCGTCCTGAGCCTTCATCGGCAGCACCTTGCAGACCAGCGTCTCAATCTGCCTGACAAAACCGATGAGCAGCAGCGTGTTGATAATGTTGAAGGCTGTGTGGAAGGCTGAGAGCTTGAAAAGGTCGTTGCCGCCGCCCAGCACATGCTCAACAAACCAGCTGACGGCATGGCAAGCCGGATAGAACACGATGAGGAATGCCACGACGCCAAACACATTGAAGAACATGTGGGCGAGGGCGGCACGGCGAGCCTGCGTGTTGGCAGTGAGCGAAGCCATGAATGCCGTGATTGTCGTACCGATGTTCTGGCCCATGGCCAGGGCGGCAGCCTGTTCGAATCCGAAACCGGGAATATTCATGCCAAAGAGCATCAGCGTGATAGCCATCGTGGCTGCCGAGGCCTGTACAATCATGGTCACAATGGCGCCAACTATGACAAAGAGGATGATGGTGAAAAATGAGTCCTGCGGCACGTGGGCCAGCATGCCAGCCACCATGTCGCCAATGTTCATGGCGGTGGCGGCCTCCTGAAGAAACGACAAGCCCATGAAGAGGAACGAAAAACCGAAGATAAACTCACCGATGCTCTTCCTGTTGCCTTTTCCGCTGAATATCAGAGGCATACCTATAGCCAGCAGCGGGATGGCAAAGGCAGCAATATTGACCTTGAAACCTACGGCAGAGATAATCCATGCTGTAACGGTAGTGCCGATATTTGCACCCATGATGACGCCGATAGACTGTGCCAACGTCATCAGACCCGCATTCACAAAACTCACCACCATCACTGTGGTGGCGCTTGACGACTGGATGAGTGCCGTGATGAGGATACCCGTCAGCACACCCATCACGCGATTTTTCGTCATCGCCGACAAAATACTGCGCAGACGGTCGCCGGCAAACTTTTCGAGGCCCTCCGACATTGTCTTCATTCCGAAGAGAAACAGCGCAAGAGAGCCAACAAGCGAGAAAATGTTGATAATCAATCCCATGAAGACGCTTTCTGTAAATATGCCGCAAAGGTTTTACAATTATGTTGCATCTCGGTTACGCCAATATTATAATCTTGTTACAAACGCTATAGTAATCACACCTTCATATCTCTGAAATGTTTTTGAAATATTTGGAGCGTACTATTGCAGTGAAAAATCAAAAAATTGGTGTAAAATGGACAAACAAAAAGCTGATAGAATCAACACTATCTACAATTGGCTGAGAGTCATTATCCTCGTCTTATTCTTTGTGTTTGCGATTATAGGCCTGACAACTACATAAAATAATGTATGCCATTTCATATCCCGGCCCTCTGACCTGTAAGGATATGCATGGCAAATGCTAAAAATAGATGAGCCATTTTCGTTACTTTTTCATTGGAATATGCTTTCAAACTACCCCCAAAAAGGTTGGAGAGGACAAAAATGCTTAATACAGGCACCAAAGATTTGGCATGCTCGGTGAAAATGTGTAACTTTGCGGCCGAATTCATCAAAACACTGAAAAAATGACTACTATTTTTTCCCTAACCACCCGTGTTGTGGCAGCTTTTTTCATTAGCATCGACTCACGAAAATAGGCAGCCCATGGTATACTGTATCTCTAAAAGAATGGAAGTGGCCGGCTGCCATCAGCTGACCCTGCCCTACCCCAGCAAATGCAGCCAACTGCATGGGCACAATTGGATTATCACCGTCTATCTGGCCTCACATGAGCTGAACCCGCAAGGAATGGTGGAAGACTTCAAGCACGTGAAGAAGGCCATTTCGGGGTATCTCGACCATGGCAATTTCAACGAACTGCTTCCCTTCAACCCCACTGCCGAGAACATCGCAGCCTGGGTAGTGGAGCAATTCCCCGCTTGCTACCGCGCCATCGTCGAGGAGTCGGGCGGCAACACTGCCCAGGCTTACGACGACCATTTCCCTATCGATGCAAAATTTCTACTATAGACTACAGATGGACAAAACATACCGAATCAACGATATTTTCTATTCCCTGCAGGGCGAAGGACACCACACGGGAAGGGCTGCAGTGTTTATTCGCTTCAGCGGGTGCAACCTGCGCTGTCCTTTCTGCGACACCGACTTTAACTCCTTTCGGCTGATGACAGCCGACGAGATTATCGACGCCATTGCTCCCTGGCTGAACTGTGGTTTCGTGGTGCTCACCGGAGGTGAGCCTTCGCTGCAAGTGGACACCGAACTTGTGGACAAACTGCACAATGCGGGGTTGTACATAGCGATGGAGACCAACGGCACCCACGCTGTCGCCGAGGGTGTAGACTGGGTGACGCTATCCCCCAAGACGAGTTTCGTAGACCATCCTCTGCCCATCGTCATCCACCGGGCCGACGAGGTGAAAGTGGTTTTCGACGGCATCCATCCCCCTAAGTGCCCCGACTCCATTGTCGGCTCCACCTACCTCAGCCTCCAACCCTGCGATACCGGCGACCCTGCCGCGAACCGCCAACTGACATCCCAGTGCGTGGCATATATCAAGGAACATCCCGAATGGCATTTCTCGCTGCAGACACACAAGATAATTGGCATTGCGTGAAGGAAATCGGCAAGTTTTTGGTCATTTTCCACCGCGCATATACCACTGCTTGCCCATACCGACATAAAACCATCCAGCAAAAAAACAGTCCGGAATCCTTTTGGGGATTTACGGACTGTGTCGTTAGTGTTCCTGTTCCTGCTCAGGAACAATGATTTTCATTCTCATGTAAGTTCGCCTATGTACGAAGGCGATGAATCTGCGAGGCGTCTCCCATCCCGGAAGTCCATCCTCTATTTGACGTCCTGTCACTTTCAGGCTACTGTCATGCCGGATTATACCGACACCAGTGTCCACCCTCTGTGATGAGTGAGGAAGTCAATTCTGGCCCATGTCCTTATACCGACAGGCGTGCCTTTTGACATGCGCAGAACCCTTCTTTCCTCGTCAACCTTGACCCGACTGCCTCGGCTCAAGATTTTCACGTCATTGGTTTCATCATGCATTTTTGACATGTATCAACAAGTTAATGGATTAAACCATGATACAATTCACGTAGGAATACATTTCTATTCCAAGATGAGAGTGCACCCACATGTGAGTGATGATTTGCCCTTGGTATGCCTTGAACGTAAACGCCTGGCGCCTGCAGGGCTTTCTCGGCCGCATCCTCCACGCATAGAGGATGCTCACATTGCTGACAGTCTCTCATCATCATGTAATTTCACTCATATAACTTTGTCGCTTTTTGTAATTTCTGGTGCAAAGGTAGGCGCCAAATGCGCAGGATTACTGCGCAGATGAAAAAATATTTGGGTAATACTGTTTTTTTTAACAATTCGCAAAAAATACATAAGTCACTTTAGTGACAGAAATCTATAATTCTACAATTCGTGAAAAAAATACGTGATATTGGACACCTTACTTTCAAGCATAATCGTTTTTTCCTATTTAATTTAATTCTGGATATTTTGCGTATGAAAATACAAAAATCCATGAATATTCCGATTTTTATGTGGATTTTTTTGCCAATTTGACGAAATGATAAGAAAATTTCACGAAATGATAAGAGAAAAAGTGCATTTGCACCCTACCTTTGCCCCGTCAAAATCAAATATATGCCAAATGTCAAACACCAAAATGCAGCCATGGAATATGCCATGTGGTATCAGGAGCATCTACTCCAGATGGAGGGTATTTTGGGTAAGAAGATAGAGGCAAAAATAGAGGAGATAATTGACAGGAAATTCAATGAATACATTGAAATAATTAGAGACGAGAGAAATTCGAACAACAACCCATAATTTAAATTTACTAACAATTAATTATTTAACAGTTATGAAAAAGACTATTTTCAGTTTCGCCATCGCAGCTGTTGCTGCATTGATGGTTTCGTGTGGAGGTAAAACCGAGAACGCCGCCGCTGGCGGAGAAGCCGCCGCTGAGGGCGAGCAGGCTACCGAGCAGAAGGCTGAGGCTCAGGCTACACCGGGTGAGATTACAGGCCCCGTGACCATCGAGACGAAGAACTTCTCTATCGACTTGCCCGCTGGCTGGTATGTGAAGAGTCCTAAAGACAAGACTCTCGACGAGATTAAAGAGAAGAGAGACTTGAACATCGCAATGAAGGAGCCGCTCAAGCAAGGTAAGTCTTCCAGCTATTATGCCATGCTGATTCAGTCGTTCGAAGGCAATCCCACCGAGCAGGAATACATTGATACATACGTGAAGAATCATAGCGGTGCCGCCGCTGGTGATGCCATCACCATTGATGGCAAGCAAGCAAAGCACTTCGCCAAGGTGACCGAAATAGCTCCCGATGACAAGAAAGAGGAGCATTGCATCACTGTTGCCACATCAAACGGTTTCATCGGCATCAACACCTATGGAATGGAACTCAGCATCGAGGATGTCCAGAAGATTATCGCCAGCATCAAGGTGAAATAGTAAGATGGCATCATATTATATAGTGTTATGAAAAAGACTATTTTCAGTTTCGCCATCGCAGCTGTTGCTGCATTGATGGTATCGTGTGGAGGAAAAACCGAGAACAACGCACCAGAGGCTACTGCCGAGGGCGAGCAGGCTACCGAGCAGAAGGCAGAGGAAGAGGTTGCTGCAAAGACCGAAGACCGTGCCTGGTACACTGTTGACATCCCCACTTCCTGGGAGGCAAAACAATATGCTTCAGAAATGATTGTGAAGAAGGAAGGTGCAGAGCTGAACTTCAAGGAGCAAGCCAAGGGTGAACTGGCAAAATGGCTGGAGAATGTCACCAAAGATGCAGAGTCACCTCTTGATGACATCACTACAGGCGACATCACATGGAAGGTGTTCAAGAATGTGAAGGAGTTCAAGACCGTCTATGTCGCCCAGGTGAATGACGGTGTCGTGCGCGTAGGTTCTTCACTTGAAGATGCCAATGATGCCGATGTTCTTAAGATTCTTGGAACAGTAAAGGGCAAGTAAACTTTCCCTAAGCAGATTTCTTCATTTTCTTCAGCCCAGCAACGGCTTTTCAAACTGTTGCTGGGCTATATTTGTCATCTCTCCAATCATCGGTTTTACCCCAAAAACACCTATCTTGTACCTCCATTGACATTCTGTCTTCTTTCGTCACGACTCGGCATCTACATCACTAACGGAAAAAAGCGTGATTAAGTGAGAAAAAAACAACCTTGCTTAGGCTTCGTTATGAAAAGAACATAAAATATAGTTTTCTTCTTCCTTTTTTCTCTTTTTTGCAAAAAAGATGTATATTTGCAGTGTTTTAACAATCAACATGTCTGAATATGAACACGCAAGCAATATGTAAGGCTATTGCCAACTACTTCAAGACCCAGCCCGTCTTGAAGGCATGGCTGTTTGGTTCCTTCGCTCGTGGCGAGGAGACACCGATTAGCGATGTGGATATCCTCGTCGTTCTCGATCACTCTCAACCTATCGGTTTGAAATTCTTCGGCATGTGGAGCGATTTGGAACAACTGCTTGGCCGCAGCGTGGACTTAGTCACAGAAGGTTCACTGGCAGACTTCGCTCGTGAAAGTGTGGAACAAGATAAAATCTTGATTTATGAGAGAGCAGCCTAAAGACCGAAATCGTCTCCAACACATCTTGGAGGCCATCGACACAATTATAGGACGATGCGATGGAATGACACGCGAGGACTTAACTGCCGACAAAGTGCTCTTTGGCGGCATCGTCTACTACACCATGATTATCGGTGAGGCAGCTTATAATCTCACCAAAGCTTTCTGCAAGATTCACCCCGAAACACCGTGGGGACAGATAGCTAAGATGCGCCACAATCTTGCGCATGGCTATTATCAAGTTGACCCTGACATCGTATGGTCGGTCATTCAAAACGACTTACAGCCACTTCGCAACCAGGTTACAACTTATCTCACCGACACCGATTGGGATGAATGGGAGAGAAACGAGGTAGTGATAAAAGAAACCGCCACACACAAAAGTCTAATACAGACCGCCACACGTATGAAGCAGCGTGGTTACGACACCGACGAGATATGCAAAATAACAGGATTGAGTCGAGACGAGATAAAAACACTGTAAGAGTAAAATAATTCTTTTCTAATCTTAAAAGCACAGCCTCCAAGCACATCACTTGGGGGCTGTGCTTCATATGGAACACTATTGCAATACACCCAAATCCACCTCCAAAAAATCTGACTCCTGAAAATCAGGGAGTTCCATAAGATTTATCTGCAATGTGGGTTAAGAAAATAGGCAGCCCATGGTATACTGTATCTCTAAAAGAATGGAAGTGGCCGGCTGCCATCAGCTGACCCAGCCCTACCCCAGCAAATGCAGCCAACTGCATGGGCACAATTGGATTATCACCGTCTATCTGGCCTCACATGAGCTGAACCCGCAAGGAATGGTGGAAGACTTCAAGCACGTGAAGAAGGCCATTTCGGGGTATCTCGACCATGGCAATTTCAACGAACTGCTTCCCTTCAACCCCACTGCCGAGAACATCGCAGCCTGGGTAGTGGAGCAATTCCCCGCTTGCTACCGCGCCATCGTCGAGGAGTCGGGCGGCAACACTGCCCAGGCTTACGACGACCATTTCCCTATCGATGCAAAATTTCTACTATAGACTACAGATGGACAAAACATACCGAATCAACGATATTTTCTATTCCCTGCAGGGCGAAGGACACCACACGGGAAGGGCTGCAGTGTTTATTCGCTTCAGCGGGTGCAACCTGCGCTGTCCTTTCTGCGACACCGACTTTAACTCCTTTCGGCTGATGACAGCCGACGAGATTATCGACGCCATTGCTCCCTGGCTGAACTGTGGTTTCGTGGTGCTCACCGGAGGTGAGCCTTCGCTGCAAGTGGACACCGAACTTGTGGACAAACTGCACGATGCGGGGTTGTACATGGCGATGTCATCCGATTATATACGTATAAATAACTGATAAACAGATATTTGGCACCATGACCATAAGCCATGCTCCTACGCAATTTCCCAAGAAAAACAACTGAAAAAAACTCGAAAAATGGGTGGTTTCAAATTGTAAGTAAACACTTCAAAGCCACAAATTCCGATTAACGTCTATTAACAGTCAGTTGGACACATAATGACAAAAAGGGATGATGATTCATATCGATAAAAAAGCTGGTTATTACAAAATGAGCAAGCAAATTGCTATTAATGATTTTTGACAAATGAATGAAGGCTCGTGTCGGAAATGGTAATTTTGTAGATATGTGTTAAACTAGAACATGTATTCTAATCGGTCAGGTTATTGGAATCCTTAAAGACCCAAAATCGAAAAATGTTGTCGATAGATATTTTATTGATATATTTTTGACTCATTCATTTGATTTGGCACATTATTTGCATTTATAAAGATAGCACGATTTATTAGAGTATCTTCTCAAAATCAGCTACTTATTGACTTAATTCTTGTTCGGATTATGGATGTCATAAGACGGATATTCTCTCGAAACACTGTCCTTAGGGAGAGCTAAAAATCCAAAACTCATAAACAATAATTTATCAACAAGCAATCATGATTATGCTATTAAAAATCCTAATTAGTAACATCCATAGAGTTGGAACCATCATAAGTCGAGTTCAATTTATTTCTCCAACCGTAAGTCTTTGCTCTAAATAGTTAACTTGCTGGAAAGTATATGGATTACAAAATCAATAGCATACAAAAACATGACAAAAGAGAAATAATTAGTTTGATTTCAACCTTCGTAATAATATGCCAAAAATTAATTATACTAATCGCATCAATAGAATAAACCGCCGTTATAACCCAGAGAATAACGTTATTGTAGAAAGTCGTGCATATAGAGATACCTCTAGTGACCCAAAAGAAGTAGCAAAGTATGTTCTCAGAGCTATGCGTGAAGTGGATGAGACATACACGAATATCACTAAGGCTGCAGGCGAAGCTGTTAAAAAGCTTCTAAGCGAAAACTTGACAAATGTTGATTATGAATATCAAGGTTCTGTAATGACCGATACACATATTCGTGGTTACAGCGATATTGATTTGCTCACTATTTGTAACAAATTCAACCATACTGAAATATTCAAGGTAAGAGAAGCCCTCAACACCACTTGGAGATATAGTCCGTTAGAAATTGCCAATCTTAAAGACTATGACAACTTTTTTTCTATGTATCAGGGTAACTCAATTGTGGATTTGCAAAAATTACGCCTAGAAAACGAGAGAATACTTAGTCGTACATATTCTATTTGCGACACTAATAAGCCAAAGGCAATTAAAATTACTAACCAGCATTACCATAGAGATGTTGACATCGTTACGTCTGCATGGTATGATTCTTTGGATTATGTCCTTACGGGATATGATAAAAAGTTTCGTGGCATCAAAATATACCAAAAGGATACTAACTCGGAAACTGATCCTGACTACCCATTCTTGAGTATAGCAAGGATTAATGACCGAAGTAAACTTACCAATGGCCGTTTAAAAAGAATGATCCGCTTTCTTAAGAATGTAAGGAGTGATGCAGATACAGAGATAAAACTTACCAGTTTTGATATCAATGCCATTTGTTATGATATTCCGAAGGAAATATATCAGCACCTTAATTACAAAGAAATTGTATATCTGCTATGGGAGAAGCTTTATCATATGTGGTGTGAAGGGAAAGCAGATGAAATAAAATCTGTAGTTGGTACAGAGTTTGTCTTCAGAAATAAACCTGATAAGGTGAATGCATTAAAACTTTTAGAGAATGAGGTGTGGCTGATTTATAACGACTTAAAATAAAAAAATATGAAACCGAGAATTTTTATAGGTTCCTCTTCAGAGGGATTGAGCGTCGCAAAATTCATTAAGGAATTTTTTGAACCTGATTACGACTGTATAATATGGAATGAGGATGTTTTCAAAGAGAATGAAAATTTCCTTGAAACACTTCTAAAATCCGCAAGTCTTTTTGACTTTGGTTTCATGGTGTTTACGGCAGATGATTTATCTCTAGAAAGAGAACAAATATTCCAAACTCCTAGGGATAATGTTCTCTTTGAATATGGACTATTCCTTGGTCGATTGGGTGTCAACAAAGCTTTCATTATCCAGGATTGTAATGCAAAACTTCCATCTGACTTGTTGGGTATTACAATATCTAACTATCAGAAAATTAAGCGCGCTGATGGCAAAGTTGAACCTGATTGGATGAATCTCAATGAGACTCTGATGCGTTTGAAGAAACGAATCGACGAGAATATTCGTCTTGGTTACCTTGGTATGTTACCATCAACAGTTGTTGCAATTTCCTATTTTGAGAATTTTGTAAAACTTGTCGCTGAATGGATTAACTCGAAAAAGCCATCAATTGACATAAAAGGTATTACTTATAAAACTGCAAAGCTTAAGATAGTTATACCATCTAATTTAGATGCAGATCTCAAGAAGCGCGCAACCATCTTTTACAAAAATAAAGGACTTAAAAGTAGTCAAATGAAGAACGTCCATCGTTCTTTCCCAATCCATGTAAGTTTAAAAGGTGATGGTGACGAGTTGACTATTTACGATATGCCGACTATTCTTAATGGCATTGACAAAGCCATAGAAATGTATTTTAGAGTTGGTCATATAGGTAAAACTTCAGAACAACAGCTTACAGAGGAACATGAACTGAGTAACTTTGAAAGAGTACTCAGGCTGTTGATAGAACAAGATGCTTTTTGCAAAGATTGTGTTGAAATAGAAATTGAAGAAGATTGAGGAAAATAAACGTTGTTCATCTGTTACGGATGAATAAAAATGGAGTTAATGCACTGGTTCCCAAAGGGTCTCTTGGGAATCGGTGCTTTTCTGTTCCCAAGCGGATGCCCAGAATCCCAATTTTGAGGGTTTCAGGGCTTTCGAGACGATTGATTGAACCAATGCTTGTGTGTCGCTAGAGAGATATTCTTTGGTGCAAATTGATTCAAAAAGATAGAGAAAAGAAAAGTTGAAGATTACGATTTGATGCAGAAATGAAAAAAACGTCTTCTTCATCTTTCTAATAGGGAAAATCCCTCAGTTTGAAATATTTTTAGTAACTTTGTGCCCAATAAATAATAACTTAAGTTTTGGAAGTTTAGATAAGCTGATAATCAGTAACTTATAAAATGTTTAACTAAAGTGCTGGGGATTTAGAAATATGAAATACGTCAAAAAAAATCTATTTGCTTTTCCAATATTATTAATCATTGCAACATTTGTTGCATGTAATGCTAAACCAGGTGAGCGGACTCGTTATGTAGACGAGATTTATCCTATTGAAAACTATGTAATGTCTTTTCTTGATAGTCATAAAGATTTTAACACTAATGATATAACAAGGGAGAAAACAAATAGCGAGTTTGAGAAACAAATACTTGACACTTTGAGGAATGATAACCTTCTTAAAGGTTTGCCTGTGAAATTGGAAAGAATGGGAGAATCTAAAGGTTCTTACATTGCTCAATTCCGTTCATGGATCCATCCAAGCGGATTTGAGTTTAAGAATCCTATTGATGATGTGTACTTTGATATAGTTGGCACCATCCCGGATTCATTGGCAACTAAAATTAGTGATAATGAATATTATGTTGTCGACGGTAGTTTTATCTCAAGACTCGATGGTATAGAAGAAATAGAAGTCCTGCTTGGGAAAAACACTTCGGCATATACAAACACCATCTCAATAAAAGTTGATGATATATGGAAAGAGAAAGTAGAAGTATATTTAGGTATTCTCTTTTTTAACTTTACATCAATTGAACCTTTCAATGGCAGGAAAACCATTGAAGAAAAATATTAGTTTTAGTATATACCAATAGATATTTTCAGACTATTATTCACGTTTCTGTACCTTTGCATATATAAATTTGAAGTAAAATGAGTAAAAGAATCGGTATTATAAGTGTGATTATACTTTTTCAGATTAATCTTTTTGCACAACTTTCAACATATAGCATTTTTAATAATATCGAATCTGCTGTTTTTGAAGTAGAAGATATGCATCCCAATGAAATTAAAATGTATAATCACCTTGTTAAAGAGAGAGGTGCAAGTGAAGGTAGTGCATTATGGGCGATTAATTCATTAAGAGCAAATAATAATCTTATTGATGCCCCGTCAACAATTGTTGATTTTATGTTTGTTCCAGAGATAACAGCAACAGATTCTATCGCTGGTATCGACGAAAGTGTTATTGGAGCCTGTTACATACTTATAGAATTAATTAACACTACACCAAAGGTTATTAAGGAAATAACTTTTGAATTTGAATTTGAGAATGAAGACACAAAAGTTTATGATATAAAAACAGGAGACAAATATTGTGTACTAAAATATAATAATATTGGTGGAAGATCAACATCGTCTAAGATAGGTGATATTACTAATTCATTTCATGAATGTTGTAGACTCCTAACATATAGTGATGCTTCATTCAAAAAACTCTTTTATAATAAAAAAGCCACTTCAGTAAAGTTACATAGCTGTTTAATTAAATACAGCGATGGTACATCCTCTAGTAAGGTATCTATTTTTGATAATGTTAATCATTTATATTCACTTATAGATGATGGTCCTTTGAAGCCTTATAAAGACTTTTGTAAGAAAATAAAAGAGGAAGTGAAATAGTATATCTTGGCTACGGAAATGATGACACATAGGTTGTAATTCTATCTATAGTACTCTCCACAGTTGGAAAGGACTGTTGTGAAATAGGCTTGTAAACAATCTAATTACAAAGCACATAACTTAGTTGATGTTTGTCTCTCCATCATTATTCTGAGTTTTTCAGTAATTTGTACCTAATATTCCTGCGTCACCGTTTTTGGCTTTGCCGGACGCCCGCGCTTTGGCGTGGCGGATTTCTTCTTTGACACGTATGCCGGCGCACATTTCTCTGGGATGTCGAAGCCGAACTCCCTGCATATCTCGACCTGCGCACCGACGAA
>Ga0247611_10000805_pt1 | contig 60466 bp, 64 predicted proteins | sample 177DNAGHGhighgp2_FD_192422 | JGI IMG/M metagenome (GOLD analysis project Ga0247611, IMG submission 192422) | Sheep rumen microbial communities from Palmerston North, Manawatu-Wanganui, New Zealand - 1770 DNA GHGhigh gp2 | ecosystem: Host-associated > Mammals > Digestive system > Stomach > Rumen... | reverse complement strand
GTTTTTTAAACATTTCGATACTTTGGCCTTCCGGCAGACATGGCTGGTCATTAGCACATCCACTTCAAGGGGTCAGTTTTTCGCCGTTTTTACACGGCAGAAAAGCAGGCATTGGGCAAATGCCAGCCAAAAAGCAAAAGTAAGTGGCTGTACCGGCATTTTGATACAACCCCTGATTTTTGTCATGGTACGGTACCTGTCTACTGAAAATTTGTATATACCTGTCATGTTGATATAATTTAGGGGATCGGCCGGAAGACGGTTTCTGGCCAGATAAACATGAAGGAATAAAAAGGGTAATATGGAAAAGATCAGAAGAACAGGCGCTGCCTGGCTTGCCGCAGTTCTTTGTCTGGTAATGCTGGCAGGCTGCGGACTTATGGGGCAACAACATCAAAGAGGGCCTCTGGATGTTAAGAGGGTCACCTACGTCGAATATTCGGGAGACACTCCGCATGTGAATGTATGGGTGCTGACATATGACCATAAGATCAAACTGTACAGCGTCGATCCCGATGGCAATATGAATTACGATTATCTTTCCGGTGAACTTCCGCCTGAGGATTATTATACGGAAAGCGAATATGAGATGTCGGAAAACGACTGGACGAGCATAGTAAATGTGCTTACCAGAGTAAATTTCATGGAACTCGTTGAGGAACTGCCGTATCCGGAAGGCACCTGTGATGCCGGGAGTTACTACATAATGGTCGATACTTCGGATGCCGTCCACCGTTCGGGAGGATATAATGCCGGCAATGAGGAAGGAAGCGACCATCAGCGTTTCAGCGAGGCAAAGGGAATGGTCTTAAACGCGATCAGAAATGCGACCCATTAAAGATAGGAGAAAACCGTGTATATATATCTGGCACTGATACCCGTAATCGGACTTTTACTGTTCATCTACTTCAATGACAAGAAGGAGAAGGAGCCGTTCGGGCTTCTCATCGGACTTTTCTTTGCCGGGATGGGTACGGTCGTGACTGCCCTGATCGCGGAAAACGTCGGCGGTCTGTTACTTGATCTGGCAATGCCGTATGAATCGGTAGCCAAAGCGGTAATCCTTGCGACAGTCATCGTCGGTCCTGCCGAGGAGATCGGCAAGTATCTGGCCATGAGGATCATCACCTGGAAGAACAAAAATTTCAATTACAGTTACGATGCCATCGTTTATGCCGTCTTTGTCTCATTGGGATTTGCCGCACTCGAGAACATAGCTTACGTCTTCACGACCGGAGTTCTCACGGCTTTGGTCCGCATGGTCACGGCAGTTCCGGGACACGCATGTTATGCGGTCTTCATGGGATATTTCTACAGCAAAGCCAAGTATGCGTCACTTACAAATAAAAAGAGCAGCACAGCTTTGTTCAAGTTCCTCGCGATAATCGTCCCGACCATCATACACGGTATCTACGATGCCATCCTCATGGGCGGCAGCGCTACGGGAGAGGTCGTCCTTTCCGGTATCAGCTTCCTGTTCTGGATCATTTTTGTAACGGCTCTCTTTGTCGTAGCCTGCATTTTCGTGGTCAGGTCATCAAGACACGATTTCTGCATCGTTTCGCTTCCGGGAGATGTTCAGACGGTATACAAAACGGCGATGCTGGGAAACTGGACATGTGCCTGCGGAACAGTCAATACTTTGAATTTCTGCCCGAAATGCGGAAGGGCGAGACCCGTTTTCAACACTTGGTACTGCCAGAGATGCGGAACGCTTTCGGCATTTTATTTCTGCGGAAACTGCGGATGCCCCGCCCCGGCGGCCCAGCCTGCGGCACAGCCCGGGTATCAGGCGCAGCCTCAGTATCCTGTTCAGCAGAATGGACAGATAAGGCTTCCGTAATAAAGGAAACTTATGGAGTTCCCCGGTTTTAAGGAGTAACGGGGAGATGCGGCTGATGGCCTGCATACGTGTGTTAAAATTTCTGTATTCAGTTCAAAGGGGAGATAAGAATGATCGTAAGAAGAGCATGTGAGAGTGATATCCCGGGGATCCTGGATCTCCTGGTCCAGGTCGACATGGTGCACCACATCGGAAGACCTGACCTGTTTAAGGGTCCCGCCACAAAATACAACGCAGAGGAACTGAAAAAGATAGTGGCTGATGATTTCACACCGGTATTTGTCTGCGTTGATGATGACGGCATCGTGGCAGGACACGCGTTCTGCATCCATAAGCAGGTAAAGGGCGATAATGTGCTGACCGATATCAGGACTTTATATGTCGACGATATCTGCGTCGATGAGAAGATGCGCCGCAGGCATATAGGAGAGATACTTTTCGAACATGTCAGGAAATATGCTGAAGAGGAAGGGTTCTACAACATAACCTTAAATGTCTGGACATGCAATCCCGGTGCTATGAAGTTCTATGAATCTCTTGGTCTTGTTCCGCAGAAGATCTGCATGGAGATGATCGTCAAAAGCGAAAAATAAATGGCGGGACTATGTCCCCGTTCAGACTTGGCGTCAGCGCAGGTTATGTTATCATTGATACCGACAACACGCTGGAGAACGAGGAATACTTCCGCATGGCTGACGAGGCTATGTACGAGATGAAGAGGGAAGCGCATAAGAACGACTGACGGGATCTTTCTTTTCCCTGTTTTCCACCGGACGAAAAAATATTGGCAGGCACTTTATGATATTGACTAACGAAGAACTTAAAAAGATATATTTCGGCGCTTATGAATTTGAAGAGACCGAGGACGGTTACCTGAAGGCAAACCAGTATTCCAAAGCCCAGATGGAGTATTTTGATTCCGCACTGGAGATGTGGGCTGAAAGGTGCGATGCCTCCACCGCAAAGACGATCGAGTTTACGACGGATGCATCCGAGGTCTCTTTCGACTACAAGATGATATGGAAATGCTCGGAAGATTCTGTGGAAGCTTATGTCGACGGTCTGGCTCATCAGATATTCTATGTTAAAGACATGAAGGAGGAGGGCAGCCTTAAGTTCACTCTTCCCGAAGGAACTCACAGGATCGTGATCTATCTTGCGGCGGACGCGACGCTCCTTATAAAGAATTTCGCCATCGATTCCACATATCAGATCCCCGTAAAGAACACGAAGGTCCTCTGGCTCGGAGATTCCATAACTCAAGGATACGGACCGCTGCGTTCTTCCGAGACATATGTCAGTATCGCAAACAGAAGCCTTGAGTGGGACATCATAAACCAGGGCATCGGCGGATATATCTACGACAAGAAGTCTCTCATGAAGATGCCCGGGTACACTCCCGACAAGATAGTTGTGGCGCTCGGGACCAATCAGTACGGCACTGAGACCATGACTGATATCGAAGAATACTATGAGGTGCTTACGGGTATATACGGTACCGAGATCCCCATACTCTGCATATCGCCTATCTGGAGGGGAGACAATATTGAAGCTCTGCCCGTCTTTTACGGATTCTGTGAGAAGGTGAAGGAAATTGCCGGAAGATATCCGAATGTAAAGGTGATAGACGGTCTTACACTCGTGCCTCATCTTGAAGAATATTATCTGGATAATCTCCATCCTAATCTCCTGGGAACTGAAACCTATGCGGCCAATCTCGTAAAGGAGATAAGGGAAACAGGCTTCTGACCGACAGTAATGTGGAATATGAAGGTTCCAGCTACAGCATCGCCGTAAACGGACAGACGGGAAAAGCCTCCGGAGTGCTTCCGGTGAGCCGAAAGAGCATAGAGGCCAAAGCAAAGTTCAAGGCCTTATTGCCCGCTCTCATTTACGGAGCGTTCACCACCATTCTGGCCGTGATCATAGCTTTGCTGTCTTCCGGTATTTTTCAGGGTCTCGGATTCGGCTATTTCGTGATAGTATTTTTACTGGTCCTGTTCCTTTCAGGTATACCGGCGGTTCCATTTCTCATTCCGGCGGAGGTAAGGGCGTTCAGTTCGATGCGGCTTGATGATCTCATAACGATCGGAAGCGCGCCTGACGCTGCCGAATACGTCGATTACCGCGTTAAGATCGAGATGGAAAACAGGGATTCATTCCTGAGTACAGTGCAGAAGGGGCAGGAACAAAACTGAAAGGTATATACATCTTATGATAAAAAATATCGTGCTCGACATGGGAAATGTGCTCCTTGATTTCAATCCCGGTTTTGTGCTGGACCAGTTCTGCTCTTCTGCTGAGGAGAAGGAGATCATCATGCAGGAACTCTTTAACGGTCCTGAATGGAAGATGGGAGACAGGGGAGACATAAAGGACAAGGACAGATTCAATCTGGTGAAGGAGAGGGTCCCCGAAAAGTACCATGAGGCCTTAAGGAACTGCGCGGACAGATGGGATGTCTGCATGACGCCGCTGGATGGTGCAAGAGAGTTTTGCGAGAGTGTAAAGAACAGCGGTTACGGCATCTATATCCTGTCTAATGCGAGCGACCTGTTTTATGTATATTTCCCCAAATTCCTGCCGCTGGATTTCTTCAACGGTGTTTTCGTGTCTTCCGATTATCTCATGCTCAAGCCCGATGTGAAGATATACAGGACATTCCTTGATAAATACGGTCTGAAGGGCGAAGAGTGCCTTTTTGTCGACGACAGGGAAGACAACGTGGGAGGCGCCAAAGAAGCCGGAATGAATACTTTCCGGTTTTTGGGCGACTATGACGCGGTGCTGAAGCACTTAGCTTCCCAAAGCTGAAATACCCGTTCCCCATCTGTCATGCCTCAATGGAACATATCGCCTCAGCGTGATATAATCTCGTTATGAAAATTGACTGAAACGCTTTAAAACACTACTGCTTGGATATATTTCAAAACAGTCCTTATGCTGTTTTTGCAAATACAAATCTCTCGTCAAGGGGTAAAAACTGATGGGTACGGATAATAAAGATCAAAAGGTAGATCAGTTATTAAGAGGCATCTACAGGCTTTGTGTCACTAAGGATGAATGCAGCGCCTGTCCGTTCTATGTTACCAAGTGCGTTTTCGGAGAGCCCAAACCCGGCACGTGGTTCGATGAGGAGACCATAGAACTCCCCAAGCCCCCTATACGTGAGCCCGTTGTCAGAGAGTCCTTTATCCATCTTCCCGAAGACAAACCCAAGGAAGAAGAAAAGAAAGAAGAAAAGGAAAAAGAAAAGGAAGACGATTCCAAAGGAACATGGCTCGTCAGCACCACGATGGGCAGTGTCTTCTCAAAGTACGTCTATATCTGCTCCAAGTGCGGATACAAGAAGGAATCTGTCCTGTCGATCACGCCAATGGCATATTGTCCCGAGTGCGAAAAGAAAAAGGCCAACAAGGACAGCTGAGTTTTTCTTCCGCCAATACAACCGGGTAGTATTTTTATCAAAACAACAGGGGTTGTATCAAAATAGCGATGCAGCCCCTTACTTTTGCTTTTTGACTTGAAGTATCAACATCAACTGCCACAATTGCAAAAGATAGGGGCTATCTCTTAGTTTTGAGATAACCCCTGTGCTTTAACCCATATTCAGTAGATAAGAATTACTTCTTGCTCTTCTTTGCAGGTGTATTAACCTGATCCTTGAGTGCCTTGCCTGCCTTGAACTTAGGAGCAGTGCAAGCTGCGATCTTTGTAGCAGCGCCTGTCTGAGGGTTGCGGCCTGTTCTTGCAGCTCTCTCGGATGTCTCGAAAGTACCGAAGCCTACGAGCTGAACCTTGCCGCCGTTCTGGAGCTCATCACCGACTGTTTCGATGAAAGCCTTAACTGCTGCCTCTGCAGCTGCCTTGGAGATGCCTGCCTTTGCAGCCATAGCGTCAACTAATTCCTGTCTATTCATGATAGATCCTCCATAAAGTTGATTAATTACTTTGCCGGATAAGCCCTTTTGGGGCACCGACAAGGCAGTATTATAAGGATCGCCGGATCCGAAAACAAGGCAAAACGGGTGTATTTGGGGATGTTTTGGTCACTTGACCAAAGTTTCTGTTTGCCGGGTAACGGATCTTTTTCAAATAAAAGAAATTTTAGGGTTCGCGAATGCCGGCCGTTTATGCTTTCAGACCTTGCGTATGACGACTTCGGCGGTAAAACCGCCGCCTTCGCGGTTTCTTAATTCCAGACCACCGCCCATTTTTTCCATAAAGCGTGATGCCAGGTAAAGTCCCAGGCCGCTTCCGTCCTTGCCCGAATCTGAGGCTTCGGAACCCCTGTAGAACTTGGTCGTGAGCATCGCGAGCTCATCTTCGGGAACGCCGGGACCCCTGTCTGACAGGATAACCCGGATATTGTCCTCTTCGGATCTGTATTCGACCTCAAGGGCCGTTCCCGCATACTTGAACGAGTTTCCCGCGATGTTGTCTATGACCTGTTCGAGTCTTAATCTGTCGACCAGGATAAGACATTCGGGAACGGAACCCTTCTGTTCGACAGTACCGTAAAAACGGAGGTGAGATAGTACTTACAACAGTGGAGGCTGAAAACATCGGCGCATCATTGGGAGACATCGTAAACGTTAAGTCACTTACAGATGACGGCACGGTCCCTTATACCGTCTGCGGCATCGACCAGAAGATAAACAACATGGGCAAAAAGGCGGTCATGAATGAAGAAGGCGCAAAGCGCCTGAACCCTGATTACCAGTTCAGTGAAGTACTCGTTTATCTTAAGGACAGCTCCAGGGCAAAGGAACTCAAAAAGCAGTGGGAAAAAGAATATACCGACTTCCAGTTCACGCTGGTAGATGACCTCATCGGCTCAACGATCAGCACCATAAAAGCTGCTATGGAAGGCATCTGCGTTATATTCATCATCGCTACCTGCTTTGTGGTTATCCTTACGCAGCTCCTTCTCACCAGAGCACAGATCATCCGCGAGAGGACCGATCTCGGCGTATCCAAAGCATTGGGCTACACATCAGGCGAGCTTATCAGAAGGACACTGATGACAAACATGCCGACCATCGCACTCGGCGTAATCCTCGGATTGCTGCTGCATATCGCATTTGCAAACCGCTCGATCCTTTTTGGCCTGTCATCCTTCGGCATCAGACAGAACGACTTCTCGACTGACCCCAAGTGGTATGCAATAACGGCAGCGCTCATCCTTCTCTGCGCGGTGATCACCGCATTCCTGAGCGGCAGAAGCATCACAAAGCTCGAGCCTGTCAGGATACTTAAGGAGGACTGACCGGCGGACAATAGACCGGTTTGAAACCCGGTTGTATAATCTTCAGGTTTTTTCATGGGTCGAAATTGCACGAAAAACGGATTTTGTGCAATTCCGGCCCTCTTTTTGACGGTGAAATTATACAATCATGATCCCGCCCGTTTTGCTAACTTCGCGAAATGGATCAGCTAAAAATGTACTGCATTTTAATATATACATATCCGTCCGTGTAGTATTATTTAGCCCGTTGAAAGGCATTGATCACAAATGTTTTAAGATTACAGGGACGGACAATGAATAAGAAAAGCACAATTGTCATAGACGAGAAGACTCCGCTGCTCATTCTGGCGGGGCCGATGTTCCTTGAACTCTTCCTCAACACGATGCTCAACAACGTGGACACCTTGATGCTGAGCCACTATGACGAGTATGCGGTAGGCGCGGTCGGCAATGCCAACACCATCATGTTCATGATGAACATCCTCTTTAATGTCATCGCGACTGCGACGAGCGTTGTCGTTGCTCAGTATCTCGGAGCAAAGCAGTTCAGCAAGATGAACATGATCTACACGCTCGCTTTTGCTGTTAATCTCGTAATAGGCTTTATCCTCAGCGGAGCTTTCTGCGCAGCCAACCCTCTGATCATGGATTTCCTTCATGTATCGCCCGAGATGAGGCCTTATTCGATGATCTATATCTACATCGTCGGAGGCGGCGGATTTCTTACGGCTGTATTCAACGTCATGCTCCAGATATTAAGGTGCAACGGCTATCCGAAGATCGGAATGTGGGTCACCCTGGCTATCAACGTCTTCAACATCGGAGGCAACTACCTTTTCCTGTACGGACCTTTTGCACATCTGAACATCGGCGTTGCAGGTGTTGCCATTTCGACTGTTGCAGCAAGGCTTATCGCCGTGATCGCAGTCATCATATTCTTCTATGCAGCTAAGATCGGACGCATTTCGCTCCGTTACTTAAGACCGTTCCCGGGAAAGCTCCTTGCGAAGATGGTAAAGATTGGTCTTCCTACTGCAGGCGAGAACCTTACTTACAACCTTTATCAGACGACGCTCCTGTCTTTCGTAAACGCGATGGGCAACGATGCGGTAAATGCGAGGGCATACTGCAATACGCTCATCTCTTTTGCGATGATCTTCTCGAATGCTTCTGCGATGTCGACGCAGATCATCACGGGACACCTTGTCGGCGCAGGCAAGCAGGAAGCGGCATATAAGAGAGTGTTCAAGACCTTGAGCACATCAATGCCGATAACTATCGCGCTGGCTTCCATCAACGCACTTCTTTGCAGATATACGCTGCAGCTCTTTACCGATAACCAGCACATTATCGCTCTGGGACAGATAATCATGATCGTCGATATATTCGTCGAAATGGGACGTTGCCTCAACATGACCTTCGTCAGCAGTCTCAAGGCGGCAGGTGCATACATATTCCCGCTCATCATGGGCATCCTCTGCAACTGGGGACTGGGACTTGTGACCGGATACACTGTCGGTGTCGCGCTGGGTGTCGGAGTTGCTGGCATCTATGCCGGAACCGCGACGGATGAGTGTATCCGCGGCCTTATAGTCATGTACTACTGGTATAAGAAGAAATGGTTCGGAAAGTCGGTCGTTGACAAAAAGGACACCCTTGAACTTGAAGGGAAAGGGAGTTCCAGGTAGATTTTCCGTTCGCAAAAGGGGCTTCCGAAATGGTATATTCATAGAGAATATTCTTAAGAACGGTGAGACCTATGATCGACTACGAAACAATCGCGAGAAACAATCACAGCAGCGGCATGAACTGCGCGGCGGCTGTTTACGATGCGCTTGGCATCAATAATCCGAACAAGACCGAAGCACCGCGCCCGAGAGCCATTGAAGGCAAATGCGGGGCTGTCCTGGCGGCAGAGCAGGTGATCAGGGAAGCGGGCGGCACGGAAGAAGACGTGGCTGAATTTGAAAAGCGTTTTACGGAGAAGTATAAGCACCTGAAGTGTTCAGAACTCCGCGGCTTCCTAAGCGGAAAATGCAATGATTATGTCGGATTTGCCGCAGCGGAAGTCGGGAAGATGGGAATACTTTCAGATCCCTAATAACGCGGCTGTATTTTGCACAGCGATATTTGGCGGATGAGAAGTCATCCCGCAAGGCACACTTTCGTGATCGCGGAACAATGCTAAAAATAACAGAAGGCAGAATGGTCTGCCGGAACTATACGATCGTCAAGGAGAAGACAGCATGGAAGATGATGAGAACTTATTGGATCAATCCCCATTTATGGATATGGACCCGAACAGTGCCGAATTTGTTGAAGGCATATTTGGTGAAATGACAGAAGTTTATGGCCAGCTCATTGATTTTCTTTCTGATGTGGCGGCCGAAAAACCGGATAGAATGGGTCTTATGGTAGTGGGTATTATCGTTCCATTATTTACACTGTCCAATGACGCTTACGTAATCTCCCAAAAAAGGGAAGGCACATTTTATACGTGCGGATTCGATGAACTGAAGGCAATAATAGATGAATTGTCCGATTACGGTGACGGTTTCGAAAAAAAGGGAGAAAGGGACCCTGTAAAACTTGCCAAGATCATCAACAGATATAAGGATTACCTTTCCTCCCTGTATGATGTTCTTACTGCTGAAGGCTGGGATCTGGAAGCTCCTTTCGACAACTGATCCTTAAACGATACACGAACGATATATCTGGCAGTTATCATTTATCCTGAGAAGACCTCGGGGATAAAGGATACCGTATCATATGGATAAAAAGAGTACAGCATCCGCAGCAGTCCTGCTGTTTGCCGGAATAAGCGCAGTGGTAACGGGCAGCATTATTGCGCTGCCTCTGACTCCGGTTGTCAGGATACTGGTATGGACCGCGGGCGGGGTGATGATACTTGTATCTCTCGTCAGGCTCATTGCGTCCATTACTCACAAAAAAGCATCTCACATAGCGGTTATCCCGGTATTGGGCATAACCGTCTTTTTTGCGCTCTTTTCGTTCAGTGCGCGCGATAAGATCAGATCACTGTTTTCCATCAGGAAAGAAGGACGCGGGATATATTCGATGACTTATTACGGGGATGCCATGACCGACGAGGCGCTTAATGCGGGCCTTATGACACCGGAGGATTTCTCTGACTGGATACGCAGAAAGGAATTCTATAATTTCCCGTACAGATATGAGGATCCGCAAAACGGATGCTCGGCTTTTACCTCTTCGTCTGACAAGGGCGGCATTCTTTTCGGATTTAACTTCGATGCTCCCGAGACCGGTGTCAGCACGCTTATTGTATATACGCACCCGTCGGACGGATATGCATCTATGGCAACGGTGCCGCTCGGCCAGGTCTTCGGAACGGAGGGTTACGATCCCGATCTTCCGGATGCCAGGTTGCTGATGCTGTCGGCTCCGTACATCATAAACGACGGTATAAATGAGGCGGGTCTCGGGATAACGAGTCTTCAGCTTAAGATCGGGGAGACACACCAGGATAACGGAAAACCGGATGTTACGGGCAGCTGCCTTTTGAAAAGGGCGATACTTGACCATTGTGCGACGGTCGAAGAGGCGGTGGAACTGATATCACACTACGATGTGCACAGCCATAAAGGTGTTTCGTTCCACTTTTTCATATGTGACAGAACAGGCAAAGCGGTCGTCGTCGAATGGTTCGGAAATGAGATGAGCGTGGTCGAAGCGGACGCATGTACTAATTCCGCTCTGGCGCCGGAGCACTTAGGTGAAGGATCCGTTGACGAGAGGCTCCCGACACTGCAGCAGACTCTTGAGGAAAGCGGCGGGATACTTTCTGCCGCGCAGGCGAGGAATCTTCTTAACGCGGTCTCACAGGAAGGCTATACCGACTGGTCCAGCCTATACGATCTTGACCGGCTGACACTTTCGATCTGTCTCAATGAGGAGTACGGCAGCGCATATTGTTTCGAGCTTTCGGGAAGATAACAAAGCTCTTTCCTCGCGGAAACGCAGTTCTGGCGTTTGGTATAATTCAAAAAACTGTAAAGGCTTATTTGGAGGAGAATCAAATGGGCAGATGCTTTCATTTTTACATGGATATTCCCGACCCCGACGTGATCTATCACGACGGATACTATTACCTGATAACGACGACCATGCATTTCTTCCCGGGCGGGGAGATATTGAGATCTGAGGATCTGAAGAAGTGGGAGCATTTTTTTTATGTTTTCGATAAGCTCGAAAGTACGCCGGATCAGAGGCTTGAGGGCAACGGATATATTTATGGCAAAGGAATGTGGGCTCCGGTGATAAGATATCATGACGGGATGTTCTACGTTGCCTTTTCTTCAAACGATATGGGAAAGACTTATCTGTTCAGATCGGAAGATATCGGAGGTCCGTGGAAACGCAGCGAGATCAGTGGTTTCTACCATGATCTTTCCATGCTGTTCGACGGCGGGAAAGTCTATCTGGTATACGGCAATACCGACATTCACCTTACGGAACTAAACGGTGAACTGACGGGTCCCAGGGAGGGAGGGCTCAACCGTGTCATCGTTGATGACAGCGGCAACCCGGTGCTCGGACTTGAAGGCTCGCATATCTATAAGATCGGCGGAAGATATTATCTCTTCATGATCCATTCCCTGCGTGACAGATGGAGAAGAGTCGAGGCCATGTATGTGGCTGACAGCCTTGAAGGAGAGTTCACAGGAGGAGATATCTTCGACAACGATCTCGGGATAAGGGATTCCGGCATAGCTCAGGGAGGGATCGTAAACGGTCCCTGCGGCGATCACTTCGTAATGTTCCAGGACAGCGGCGCGGTCGGAAGGCTTCCGGTCATCGTGCCGTTTAACTGGCAGGAGGGAAGACCTGTCTTCGACGAGGAGAATACCGTGGAAGAGTGTGAGTTCACGGGGCTTTACGGCAGTGATGACTTTGCAGACGGACACAAAGATTTCTGGCAGTTCAACCACGAGCCCGACTATAATCTGATCAGGTTCGAAAACGGATATCACATCACGACCGATAAGGCCGTAAGGAACATTTTCCACGCTAAGAACACACTGACTCAAAAGATATTGGGACCTGTCTGTCAGGCAGAGGTTACGATAGATGCATGTGATCTGAATGAAGGAGACTTTGCCGGCCTTTCCGCATTCCAGGGAGATTACGCTTTCATCGGCATAACAAAGGATGCTGAAGGTTTTCATGCGGTAATGCTCAGCAACAAGAGCAAGGGCGGCCCCTGGGATCTGAGTGAAGAGAAGGGGCTTTTGGAAGCAAAGGAACAGGTTTCCGGGAGCAGTCTGACTGTCAGGGTCATATGCGATTTTACCAAGGACCAGGCAACCTGTTTTGTCGTGAATGATGAAGGTCTTAAGCAGATCGGCACGCCTCATGACCTGCGCTTCAGGCTTGATCATTTCACCGGATGCAGATTTGCACTTTCTAGCTTTTCCACTGTTAAGTCCGGCGGCACTGCCGTCTTCAGAAATTTTGTATACGGAGGGGATAACGCATGAGCATCAGGACGAACTACGAAAAATGGTATGAGGGCGAAGAATATTACTGGGGTCTGGAGCCCGGAGATTTTCTTGAAGAACTTATAAGGCTATGCCCGCCGGCTGAAGGATGCAAAGTACTCGATATCGGGTGCGGCGAAGGCAAGGATGCCGTCTACATGGCTCAGCAGGGTTACGATGTAACCGCTTTCGATCTGACCGAAAACGGCATCAGGAAGACCCGTTTGCTGGCTGAGAAGAGAGGTGTGAAGATAAACGCATATATAGATGATATCAACACGTTTGAGGTTGATGGGCAGTTCGACATCATCTATTCGACAGGCACTGTCCAATACCTTTTCGATGAGAATAAGAAAGGCTTTTTTGAAAGGCTCGAAAAGATCACGAAGCCCGGCGGCATCGTGTTCATCAATGTGTTTGTGGAGAAGTCATTCCTTGAGCTTCCGCCCGACTGGGATAAGGAAGAGAAGATGTGGAAGTCAGGCGAGCTCTTCACTTATTTTGCAGACTGGAAGATGGAGCGCATCGATGAGGTTATCTTTGAAGATAACAGCTGCGGCATCCCGCACTTCCACTGCATGGATACCATTATCTGCAGGAAAGTGAAATGAAAAAGATAATTGCGGCCGCATCATTTTGGATCTTGATGAAGCATACGCAGATACGGAAAACAGTGAGTATGCTGATCTCATCGGGCTCGTAAAGAACGGTACCGCTGAGGATAGGGCAAACTTTTCTTTAAGCGTCAGGACGACATATTTTCCTGCGGTCAAAAGGTGATCTGCAGTTCGAAAACATACTTGTTTATGATTACATGTATGATCCAGGTTACGATGACATAACTCTCCAGGCACACGGATATGTTAACGGTGCGGAGGCTGAGCTTATGCAGTACCGTGCGGAGTACGGACCGGACATATACCAAACGGGGTTTTATAAGGATTTTTCTATCGATTCTTATCCCGATCCCGACACGTCCGGTGTCGCAGATCCTGAGGGGTTCATACCCGAAGTCGCCCTGTTTGCACGTGAGAATATTGATAAGATGGAGACCGGCAGCAAGAAGATCATATACGGGACCCACATCCTGAAATACAGCATTCCAAATGACAGATTGTATTATGAGTTCATACTGAACAGATATATCCGCATAGACGTTGATGCCCATACAGGCGAGATCTTCGACTATGAAATCTACGACATAGACATTTATCTTTTTCAGGATATTGAATACGGGCGCCCGCTCAAGCCTGAGGACTGACCTGTTACAGGGAATAGAGGGTTCTCAAGATCTGATCTTTCAGATGGTCTGCAATTATAATTTGACGCTGCCCAGCTGGATGCCTTCAACTATGTGCCTTGCCAAAAGCAGGTATACGATTATCAGCGGAATGACAGAGACAAATTCCGGTATCATGTAATCACCCAATGCGTAATTCAGAATCAGAACGAGAGGCAGTGTCCTCTGGGAGTCCTCCGTTATGAGGACCATTGGCAAAAACATGTCAGTCCAGCTGCCGGCAAGTGCGAATATCGCCTGTGTGGCGATCGCGGGTTTTAAGATCGGCAGAACGATTTGATGGAATATCCTGATTTCTCCTGCTCCGTCGATCCTTGCGGATTCAATGATCTCCTTTGAGAAACAGGATTCCAGATAGAGTCTCATAAAGACTACCGAAACGGGAGTCGCTATGGCGGGAAGGATGAGTGTTGCGAGGTTATTGTTCATGTGGTAACTGTAAGCCAGTCTTATGAAAGCAACCGATGTAACTGTGTTTGGTATCATCATGAGAGCGAGGACCAGATTGCTGAATACTTTTCTGAATCTCCATTTATATGCGAAGATTGCATGCGCCGTAAGAGCAGAGCAATACACGTTCAGAATGGTACTGCCGGCAGCGACAAATACTGAATTAAAAAAACCGCGTACTGTCCTTTTATTGAAGAAGACTCCGAGTTCTTTCACTCTCTTAGGTATGATCTTCAGGACTCTTGCGGGATTGTTGAATTCGAATCCCGAGAAGTCAATGAGCATGATCAGGATCGGGTAGACAGACAGGAATACCAGGAGCAGAGAGATGATATAGACGATGGCCTTGAGCTTGATCTCATTCTTCCTGACCGCCAAACTGTGTATTCCTCTAAACTTCAAACCGGTCTCCTTTTATCTGTCTGCAGACTGTTGTAAGTGTATCCCCAAGCGTAATTTTATTGGAATCCGTTGAGTGTGTCAAACGCTCTTTATATTCATTTTCCTTTTTTGTATAATACTTTTGTTATATAACTTGCCGCGTGACGGCGCGGCGGCCGGGGATATATGGAAAAAAGGAAATCTATCGAGAGACACTATAACAAATGGGGTTATATCTTCATAATCCCGTTCTTAATAGCTTTTATTCTTTTCCAGCTTTGGCCGATGATAAATACCTTTTACTTTGCCTTCTGCGATATGAAGCACTGTGATTATTCAGAAACCCCGAAGACCCTGATGTCTTTGGGACTGCCGTGGTATAAGAATTTCGCGGATCTTTTTGATACAAACACGTTTGTGATCTCGGTGAAGAACACGTTCTTCTTCTGGATCTGGCAGACCATACCTGAATGGATCCTTGCATTCTGGCTTGCGGCCATGATGACTGACAGAAGACTTAAGATAAGAGGAAGGTCTTTTTTCAAGACTGCATTTTTCTTCCCCCAGGTCATGATCGGAACGACGGTAGGCAGTAATATCATCTGGTTATTTCTGGGATTTGCAGCAAGCTCGACCGCTTTTTCCCTTACGGCTGCCGCCATCAACGGTTTTGGAGTAACGGAGAAAGACTTCGAATTCTTTATGTCTTCCCGTTTCATGATAATAGTTGTGGGAGCTTTCCTTCACTACGGCATCACATTCATCTATGCCGTTGTCGGCATGACAAGTATCCCCGTGGAGATATTTGAAGCGGCGGAGATAGACGGTTCATCGAGACTCCACACATTCTTCCACGTCACTCTCCCGTGCATGCGTCCGATCCTGTTCTTCATCGTAGTTATCTCGGTTGTTGACGGCCTGACCGACGATTATGCCGCGTCAATGCTGGGCAATCAGTATGATACAGCCCGAAGAACGGTTACCATGCGTGAGTATCTTGATAAAGTGGTCGGTTTCGGATCCGCCTATGACAGGGGTTCCGCTTTCTGCCTTATCCTGCTGGCTATGTCCGCCATTATTTCCGGACTGATCTATTTCTTCCTTATCAGGGACAGATATGAAGCAAAGCTCGCAAGGGAGATCAGGAAGGAAAAGAGGATGGAAAGAAGGCTCAAGGCCGGAAAGGCGAACTGAGCGTTCTGAGGTGGATCATGGCAGAGTTTTTCGGAAACATAACTATATGGACTGTCCTCGATAAGATCTTATGCTTTTTCTTTATCGTCCTTTTTGTATGGGGCGGCACGAACAAGTTCGGCAGAAAAGGTGAGTTCAATGATGACTTCACCGGCCTTGACGCGATGAAGTCCGTCAGGGGTTTTGCCGCTCTCGGCGTCATACTCCACCACACATCACAGGAATTCATGTTCCAGGAGGAAGGCGTGCTCTCGGCATTCGTCAATGCGGGCGCGTATTTCGTCGCGATATTCTTTTTCTGTTCCGGATACGGACTGTTAAAGAGTTTCGATACCAAGAAAGACTATCTTAAGGGATTCATAAAAAAGAGGATCGTTAAGGCGATCGTCGTTCCTTTCTATGTAAACGTGATCGTATACGGCGTTCTCATGTTCATCGCGAAGATGCCGCTCGAGAAAACACAATGGGTAACGAATTTCCTCGGCATCACCATGATGAACAGATATGCATGGTTCCCGATAGTTCTCTCGATCCTTTACCTGGTCTTCTATATCTGCTTCCGCTTCATCAAGAACCGTCCGGCCTGCTTTGCCGTGATCTTCGTTTTCATGATCGGCATGGCAATGGTCTTCTGCTTTGCCGGACACTATGCATGGTGGTACGGTCCCGAGAACTGGTGGATGGACGACAACTACTGGGAGACGCAGATGCAGTGGTGGCAGGGTGAGCAGATCTTCTGGTTCAGCGGCGAATGGTGGGTCAATGCGGCGCCGGCATTCCTTACGGGTCTTGTTTTCGCTAATTACGAGAAGCAGATCGTGGCTTTCTTCAAAAAGAAGTATGCACTCAAGTTCCACATCCTGCTGATTATCACAGTAATTCTCTACAAGCTTTCAGATTTCGGTCAGGCACATTGGGGCTACTGGACCGAGTGGAATGGAAACGGTCCCGCTATCGCGGACAAGGTCTGTACGTATTTCTGCCAACTGCCTTTGTTCCTGACTCTCCCGTTAACGGTATTTGTCCTCATGATGAAGTATCACGTGAGCAACCCGGTATCAAGGTTCTTCGGCAAGTACTCGCTCCACACATATCTCGTTAACCTGGCGGTCATCACTTCTTTGAGGTTCATCGAACTTCCGGAGGTTCTCGTAAACGTAGGCGACGTAAAGAACAATCTCCTGCTCTATGCGGCCGGCGTCATCCTGTTGTCAGCTTATTTCGGCATGAAGGAACAGAAACTCACCGAGTGGGTACAGGGCAAGCTCTTCAGAGAGAAGAAGGTCTATGAAGCTCCGAGATGGTCGCTTTCTGATCCCGATGTCAACTCAAAGCACACGGTTTGTGTCAAAGATCCGGTTGCTCCTGCCAAGGAAGCAGGAAGTCAGGGATAAAGATGGAAAAGAAGAAACTGAGCATTACATGCGTTTTGGGATTCGCGGTCTCGGTGCTTGCTCCGGTCACGGCATTTTTCCTTGCAGTCAACAACGTACAGTGGTACAAGTACTTTATGACGTTTTTAGGCTTATCAGGTCTCTCGGCCTTTGCAGGACTTGTACTTTCCATTGCGGGTACCGTTTCAGCGAAAAGGTCCGGAAAAGGCGGCAGGGGACTTGGCATTGCAGGTATAGTTATCTCGTTGCTGGAAATGATAGGTGTCATACTGTTTATAATATGTTTGATATGGCTCGGTACAGGCGTTCAGATGTCGAATTAAAGGTTGTGTTTATCTATGCGTGATCTTATAAACAAAAAAGAAAAGAATGAAACAGCTAAGAGGATTATCGCGTCAGGTCTGACGTTGGTGATACCGTTCTGCATGTACGGATGTTCTTTAATCGGAGGCAAAGGCAGGAACTATCAGGAGCGGGTCGACAACCTTGATAAATACGTGGACGATCTTACGGGCGGTGAGAAGGTCAAATCCGTCGATTCCTCATCCGGCGCGCAATACACCTATAAATGTCTTGACCGTGATCTCGAGTTCGGCGTAAATATCTTCGAAGGTGCGACTTCTCTCGACGGAAGTTTTGCGCACGGCACCGGCAAATTCTATTACAGCGATTACTACGATGAGGCCGTGCACTACTATTGGCAGGAGGAGTTTGAAAAAACGGCCGAAGGACGCGGTTTTGACTTTGTGCATTTCGGTGACTGTACGGACAGTAAAGGTGAAGAATCCCTTTTCTTTTCAGGTGATAACATAAGCATCTATATTGATAAGGACTGCACCGATGAACAGGTCGAAGAAGTCGATGCGATGCTCAGGGCTATCCGCGACATCTGTGTGAAGGAAAAGGGATTCCATAAGAAGACGACCGACTTCAAATATTCCGTTTTGCTTTATTGGTATGATGCCGGAACGGATCACTATGATGCAATGGAAACCTTTTGGATCTCTGCGGACACAAAGGATGATGAGCTGCACGTAAAGGATATTCCTCTGGATACTACAAGAAGGGGTATCACCGGATGCCCCTTAAGGGCAACCGTCATAAACACTCTAGGCGACGGTAATGTATTCGTATACGGCACGGCAAGGGAAGCCCCCTGGGATTTTGAGGAATGACGTTGGTTCTGCCCGCGCGGCTGAAGATGACATAAAGGTGAGTAAATGCTGACTAAACAGGATATCGTAAAGTTCATGGAAGAAAACGGCATAAAGCACGATGACAAAGTCGTTGTGCATGCTTCGCTCCGTTCCGTGGGTCCCATCGAAAACGGAGCCGACGGACTGATCGATGCCATGTGTTCTTATCTGAACGAGGGACTTCTGCTCATCCCGACGCACACCTGGGACGATGTCGTCAGGGAGTCTCCGTTCTACGATGTCAGGACGACTGCGCCCTGTATCGGGACTCTGTCCATGGTGGCATTTTCGCGCAAGGACGGTGTAAGGTCACTTCATCCGACCCACTCGGTCGTTGCATTCGGCAGGGATGCGGCGGATTTTGTAAAAGGTGAGGAGAAATGCGGATCACCCGCGCCGGTAAACTCCTGCCTGAGCAGGCTCTATGAGGAGAACGGAAAGGTCCTTCTGATCGGTGTCGGACACGAGCGGAATACTTATCTTCATTCCGTCGACGAGAGGCTCGGCATACCTGACCGTCTGAACCCGGATCCGTTCGTCATCACGATAAAAGACTACGACGGCAATCTCATCGAGTCGCCGCCGTTCCGCACCCATTATACTGCTGCGGCCGATCGTTGTGTTTCGGAGTATTATCCCAACTACAAAGAGGCATTTGAATACACCGGTGCGGTCAGTTATGCAACTTTGGGAAATGCCATGGTTTATGTCTGCGATGCCAGGGGCATGACCGATACTGTCAGAAAGCTCTGGCAGAAGACGGATCACGATCTTTGCATAAGCGATAAGAAAATCCCGGAAGAGTATTACAAAGAGCAGTAAGCTTTGGGGTGTTAGCTGCGGACTGTTAATTCAGGATGTGTGCGGTGAGCGCTGGTGCCCGCAGGTGCTGCTGATTTTCCGGAGGTATCGTTTTCGGAAGAAAAATACAATAACGATATATGCAAAAAAGCCAAAGTATCGAAATCCGGGGAACGATTTTATTTTCGATACCTGTGAAAACCCGAGGTATCGTTTTTAGGGAAAAGTTTCCGTTTACGATACTTTTCAGAAGCGCAAGATATCGTTTTTTGAAGAAATATTCAATTTACGATACCTTTCGAAGGGCTGAGGTATCGTTTTTTGGAAAAAGTTCCAGTTTACGATACTTTTCAAAAACGCAAGGTATCGTTTTTGGAAGAAAAATACAATTTACGATACCTTTCAGAATTCAAAGTATCGAAATACGGTGTCACCCTTTATTTCCGATACCTTCTGCTTTTTCGAGGCGGTCACACCTGAAGCCAGAACATGACTTCCACCCATATTCAAAAAGGAACTTCACAATTATTGTTATAATGTCTTCAACTGACAAACAAGCGCTAAGCAGAAAAGCAAAGGAGCAGCCCGATGAAAGAACCTTCTTATATGATCGTTATCCCTATGAATGAAAATGATCTTGAGGATCCGAAGAATTTTATGGATAACCTGCAGGACAATGAACATATCAGCATAAAGGACATGCATTTTGACGATGACCGCGGACTGGTGATCCTCTTCAAAGTCGACGATAACGAGTATGAGGTCGAGATCGGTCCCGTGGATGTGGAGATACCAAACTTTATCCGTCCGGCGCATGCTTTCTCCGAGGAGGAGTTCAGAAAACTCGACGAGGCGCGCGTGGGCCTGGGCGTCTGCATGGATTACGAAGGCGACAACAACAAGTGCTTTCATGACCAGCTCCGCATCATTAACGCAATGTTCCCTGAGCTTTTGGCAGTGCTGGACTGCCCTTCCGAAAAACTCCTGTCGGGCAAGTGGGTGGCTCTGGCAGCAGGTTCATCAGTTCTGCCCGCGCCCAGATATCTGTTTACGGTCCAGGCGATATCGGACGGCGGTGATGAAGTGTGGCTGCACACTCACGGACTTAAGCGCTGCGGCCTGTATGAGCTTGAGATATTGAATTCCAGGAAGGAAACCTTCAATGACCATTACAAGATGATCGAATCATTTGCGGTCAGGATGCTCGAGAGCGATGAGCCGATCGAGCCGGGCGACGGTATCCTTATCGGGCAGGCTGCGGGAAAGGTCCTGACCCTTACGGCCGTCGACTGGAAGGAAGCGCTCGAATACTACCCCGATATTTCCTTAGGAACAGAGGAAGACCGTAATGATGACGTTCATAACGAAGACACTTATGTCCTTATGATCTACAGGAATTCACATGACGAGGAAAACGGTATCTACACACCGGTCCAGGATTTCGATCAGTTCCTTGATAAGAATCCCATGTATATGTTCTCGAACGAAGAGACCAAGCGTATGAGCGACCTTGCCATAGAGAGGATCCCTTATATGATCAAGGCTTTCGAAAACAAAGAAAACACGATCCTAATAAAGATCGGACTCCTTGCGGACGAGGAACACTGGGAAGACGGCAAGCCCCAGCACGAGCACATCTGGTTCGAGTTAAAGGACGTGAAGGACGGTTCCGTTGTGGCGCAGTTAACGCAGGAGCCTTACTACGTTTCTGGTATCAAGGAGGGCGATACCGGAACATATCCGTTCTCTGACATTACGGACTGGATCATCTTCACGAAGGAGTGCAGGATCACTCCGGATGACGCATATCTTCTCTGCTGAGAAACCGCGAAAAGCATCAGGCAAAAACAGGCGCTGCCTTAGGCGAAAGCCTACAGACGGCGCCTTTTCATTTTTTTGACCAAGAAAGTTTACAGACAGTTAATGTGGCATTGATTATCTACTATAAATTGCGTTCATATAATAAATGTAAACAAACGAATCTAACGGAAAGCGAGGGTAAGATCATGGCACTTACAGATACATTAAAAGAGAAGATCCTGAAATTGGGAGCAAAGCAGAAACTTGGAGCTATCGTCAAGTATGTAACAAATCCCAATGAAGACATAAGAGTTACGGTTGCCATAGCATTGGGCATGATAAACACTTATGATTCCGGCATGGCTCTGATCCCCCTGCTTCGTGACAGTTCTCCTAAGGTAAAAGCAGCCGCTTGCGAGTCCGCTGCAGCCATCCATGCAAAGCACTGCGAAGAGTATGTAAAGAAGCTGGCTTTTACGGAAACAGATCCGAACGTTAAGCAGGTCGCCAGAAAGGCATTCGATTCTCTCAGGGACAGCGTAGCTTAAGGCGGAAGGCATATGGCATACAGGATAACAGGAGCCTGCACAGGTTGCGGAAAGTGTGAATCCGCCTGTTCAGAAGATGCGATCAGCCGCGGATGGAGAAGATACGAGATAGATCCCGATCTCTGCGATTCATGCGGAGCGTGTGATTATATCTGTCCGGCCAATGCGATAGAACCGGACTGATCCAAGGGTGAAAAAGACGATTGTTACAGGGCTGTCTCAGATGGTGAGGCAGCCCTTTCTGTTGCTACTTTAATGAATTATTCGAGATCTTCCTGAAGAAACTGACCGTAAACGGAATGCATGCAAGGCACGTCAGTACGTCAGCTGCCGCCTGAGCCACCTGGATTCCGGCAAGTCCGAAGATCCAGCTGAATGCCAGAAGCACAGGTATAAAAAACAGACCGTTTCTTAAGGCCGACAGGAAAGTCGCGTTGAACTTGTAGCCGATGCTCTGGAACATCATGTTGTTGCAGACCTGGAACGGCACGAAAAACAGACCGATGCACTGTGCGTGCAGCGCGGGTATTCCGATCGTAATTACTTTGGGATCGTTTCTGAACACTCTTATGCATTCGCCCGCGTTCAGGAATACGGCAATGGATGCAATGCCGAGCAGGAGCGATCCGAAGGAGAGCGTGAAGAAGAAACCCTGACGGACACGGTCGTATTTCTTTGCACCGAAGTTAAATCCCGCAACGGGCTGGAAGCCCTGTCCGATACCGAGAGCCGCACTGAAGATGAACATGCTGACCCTGTTGGCAATTCCCATTGCGGCTATCGCAGCATCGCCGTATGCGCCTGCGGCGTTGTTGAGGAGCATCGTCGAGATGCTCGCAAGTCCCTGGCGGGCGAGGCTCGGCAGACCTGTCGTTACTATATCGCCGAGTATCGTTATGTTGAATTTTGTGTATTTGAAAGAGAGCGAAGTCTGTGTCTTTTTCAGTATGAACATCGTGAGCAGGATGAACCAGGACAGATACTGTGATATGGCGGTCGCAAGACCAGCTCCGAGGATGCCCATGTTCATCTTCTGCATGAAGAGGGCATCTAAGAAGATATTGACGATGCCGCCTGAAGTAAGACCGATCATGGCAAAGAATGCGCGGCCCTCGTATCTGAGGATATTGTTCATGACGCAGCTCGAGACAAGCGCGGGTGCGGCGCAGAGGATGCAGATGGCATAAGTGCGTGAGTAGGGGAGTATCGTCGGTGTGCTGCCCAGGAGTACCATGAGCGGTGTGAGAAAGATGCCTCCAAGTATCAGGATGGCAAAGCCGGAAAACAATGCCGAATAAAACCCGGTGGCCGAATAATTTCTGGCGCTCTCGATGTCTTTCTGGCCGAGCTTCCTGCTGATGATGCTTCCGCTTCCGTGACCGAACATGAAGCCCATCGCCTGGAGTATCGCCATAAGACCCATTACGACACTGGTGGCACCGCTGGCTGATGTGTTTATCTGGCCGACGAAATATGAGTCTGCCATGTTGTACAGCGTGGTGATGAACATGCTGATCATCGTCGGTATTCCGAGCTTTATTATCAGGCTCGGAACAGGCTGCTGCGTCATCATGTCAAACTGTGTCTTATACTTACTCATCTGAAACACCTTGGAATAACAATATCTAATACCATTTTTCGCTGGCGTTTTCAAGAATCACGGCAAGTATATGAACGGTTGAAAGGACCGTTGCGCAATTATCCGTTTATGTCCGGACATGAAAAAGCTCCCGTAGGAAAGGAGAGAAATACCGGGAGCTTAGTCAATTACTAAATACATCATTTTGAGGAGGATTGAAAACTGACTTAATTGTAGCATCCGGAATCCGTGAATGATTTACGGAACTGTGAAGGTCTTGTAAGAGAATGGTAAATTGGCGGAGCTTTCCCTAGTGATATAATTGTATCTACAGGGTGAAATAAGCGAAAAGCACGGCGGTAATATGCGCATGATGACAAATATCGACATTCTCGGGATCGCCATGGAGCAGTCTGCAGCGGATATCGGATGCAGGGCTGAGGATTTCCGTGCGGATGAGAACGTGATCGTTCCTTTCGCTCCCGCTCCGGATGCGAAAAAATACTATAAGCCGCCCATAACGTGCAACTTCATTTCTTACGGAAACAATACTGTCGCCGCTGTTACTGACGAGGTCGCCGGCATAGTGACCGAATACCTGTCAAGGTTTGAATTCTACCATTGCTTTGAGACTCCCAACATGCACTGGCTGAGCGAGAGACTTGCACCGTTAGGTCAGGCTGTCTGCTTTATGGCCGAATACTATCTTCCCGATATGAACAGGCTGATCAGCCTGCCGTGCGCTTATGAACTTAAGGTATTGGAAAAAGGGGAGTTCGAAGATCTTTATCTGAAGGAATGGTCCAACGCCCTGTGCTACGACAGAAAGCACCTGGACATGCTCGCGGTCGGGGCATACGACGGAGATCAGCTCGTAGGTCTGGCCGGATGTTCAGCGGATGCTGCCGAGATGTGGCAGATCGGTGTTGATGTCCTGCCCGAATTCCGCAGAAAAGGCGTGGCTGCCGCCATAACATCAAAATTGGCTCTTGAGATCACGGAACGCGGCAAGGTGCCTTTCTACTGTACCGCGTGGTCCAACATCAGGTCTGTCCGGAATGCTATCAAGAGCGGACTGATCCCTGCCTGGGCCGAGATGACGGTCAAGCCTGTTGATTCGGTAAACGAGATCAATCTGCAGTGACGGGCTGCCGTCTTATACGGCTGATCGATAACACGCTTTTTACTTAAGAATCAGAATCCTCTCTCAAAAAAAGTTGAATAATGTACTTGTTTTGGAGTATTATTCAAAACAGTGCTTTTTATTTGTCTTATAAGACATATTTGAAAACGGGAGTCCTATGCCCTTGAACCTGATAAAGATCGATGACATAAACGCACCTGAGATGGATGTTTTCGCAAGAGCCACCGAACGGCAGCTCAGGACCTCTGACGAATACGAAGAGGGGATCTTTCTCGCGGAAAGCGCAAATGTCATCCTTCGCGCCATAGAGAACGGATACGAACCTTTGTCGATGCTCGTGGAGACCGGACGGCTGGAAGTTGAGGCAGGTCCCGTTTTCGATGCGGTCGCGAAATACTGCGGCAGGGACAAACTCGATTCCATTCCCGTATATGTGGCTGAGCAGGAGACTGTAAACAGCATGACCGGGCATCACCTGGTCCGCGGTCTCTGGATGACGCTCCGCCGTAAGCCTGCCGTTTCCGTAGAAGATTTCTGCAGAGACAAACGACGCATCGCCGTTATGATCGATGTCGTCAATCCCGTAAATGTCGGTGCGATCTTCCGCTCGGCAGCAGCCCTCGGTATGGACGGCGTTCTTCTTACGCATGCTTCAGTCGATCCACTTACCAGGCGCACGGCGAGAGTGAGCATGGGTACAGTCTTCCAGATCCCGTGGGCACAGGCACCGCTTGAAGAATCGGAAGGTCTTACCATACTGCAGCTCCTCAACTCTTACGGGTTTAAGACGGTGGCCATGGCACTGACGGAGGATTCGACGAGCATCGACAACGATGAAATCCGTGCGAATGAAAAGGTCGCGGTACTGCTCGGCACGGAAGGGACGGGTCTGCCGAAAGAGGTCATAGCCGCGAGCGATTACCGTGTCATGATCCCGATGTATCACGGAGTGGATTCGCTGAATGTCGCCGCAGCAAGCGCCATAAGTTTCTGGGAGCTGATGAAGAAGATCTGAGGAGACTTTTTGAATTCCCCGTGGCAATATGCACGGACGCTTTTAAATGGTAAAATTTATTATAGTTGTTTAAGGGCAGCCTTTGGGCTTTTGGATGGAGGATAGATCATATGAATCACGGAAGTAACCAGGTATTTATTCCTGTCGGTCTTGACCGTCATAAGGAAGACATCGTTGATGCGAACATCAGGATCGACAGTCTCATAAGCACTGTCGCAAAGCATGAGATCATAATCCAGGCGATGTATGAACTCATGGTCGAGAAGGGAATTGATACTTCTCTCATCAATGCGAAGATAGTGGAAAGTACGGAAAAGTATTTTTCCAAGCCGCCGTATGTCTTGGATTCCAGACCCTGTGAAAAGTGCGGCAAGCCGGTCAAGGAATCAGGAAAGACCCCTCTGATGGGAAGATGTCTTTTTTGCGGTACCCTTACAAAGTTCTATCCTACCTTTGAAACGGAGAATAAGGATACGGAAGATAAAAATGCCAATCCTTATGCGGATGCTTTTTTAGATCCGTTTGACGATCCCACGCTTAACGGCAATTAACCGTTCCCCGGTATTTTTGTAATGGGAAATAGAATAATAATCACGGTGCAGCATACCCAGTCGGTCCATCATACGAACGGACACGCCGGCGCATGGGGAGACTGGGACCTGACCGCGGCCGGTTGTGAACAGGCCGGAAAGATAGGTCTGTTCCTGAAAGCCGAAGGGTGCGGTGAAGGATGGCTGATGATATCCTCGGATCTTAAGCGCGCTGCTCAGACAGCTGAAGAGATCGGGAAGGTTATCCTGCTTGAGCCTGAGTTTGATCCGGTCATCAGAGAGGTAAATGCAGGCAGCGGCAACGGCAAGCCCTGGGACTGGTTCGATGCAAACAAGATCCCTAAGCCCGACCATTACGATCCTGATTACAGGCCCTTTGACGATGCCGAATCAGACAGGGATCTATGGGAACGTCTGTATCCTTTTTATCAGAAGCTCTCATCCTCTGACCGCGAAAAGATACTTATCGTATCACACGGAACGGCTCTGAGTTTTCTGCAGTCCATGCTGATGGGCCAGACTCTGGAAGAGAGAATTAAGCACAGGTTCAACGGCTCCTCCGGATCCGTTTCGCGATTTGAGATCGCTCCTGACGGAACCGTTACCGCCAGGTATATAAACAGGCAGGTCTGAGGTTCTGCATCCGGAGCTGAATGATTTCGCACCCCGATTTTTTTATATTCGCAAAAACGAAATGTTAAAAAAACTTGTGTTTAACCAATCGTGCGATTTCTCTGAATAAAAAAGCAATAAATGACGGGTGATTTGCGGATTTTACCCCGAATAAACAAAGCAATAATTGTTCAACCACGTCTTCGGGGATTGCCCTATAATACTTGTGTAATCAATTTCGAGGGGATCTTTTATATGGCACGTGAAGACGCTTTAAGAGATAAGATACTGAAGTTAGGTTCAAAGAAAAAACTCGCTCCCATACTCAAATATCTGGACAATCCCAGCGACGACGTAAGAATGGCCGTTGCCATGGCTTTGGGTATGATCCCGACTTATGATTCAGGTATGGGACTGATCGAATTACTGCGAGATCCGTCTCCGATCGTAAGAGCTACGGCGATCAATTCCGCTTCGGAGATCCATGCAAAGAACTGCGAAGAGTACATCAGAAAACTGGCATTTGCGGATCCTGATCCCAACGCCAGGGAAGTTGCCAAGAGAGCTTTCGAGAAGCTTAAGGACAACGTAATCACCTATTAAGAAATATGATGGCTGCTTCAGATGAGCAGCCTGTTTTATATTTGTTCGTCTTATATTTCAGCATGGTGCATATGGCGGCATTGAAGACTGTGATCCCCACGATTATGCATGCCGTTGTCATGAGACAGGAGGGGCAGGATGAACTTCCCTGAGTTTATGTTTAAAGAAGAGAACCGTATCCCTGCTTCACAGCAGAATACGCCTGACATAGAAGGTTACTATTACACCGCCAGTGACGGAAGCCAGATGGCTTTCTGGATCTATAAGGCTGACAGGGAATCAAAGGAACATGTTCATGACTACGATGAATACATGCTCTGCGTCGAAGGGGAATATACCGTCACGATAAACGGCGAGGAGCATATCCTTCATGCAGGTGACGAGCTGTTCATTCCGAAGGGGAGCCTTCAGGGCGGAAGAGTGAAAGCGGGGACGCGTTCGATCCACGCTTTCGGTGGAACAAGGGTCAGAAAATAACGGGTAACATTGTTACATCCCAATAAAATAAAGGGTTTCTGCCTGATATGCCAAACAACTGCTTTTTGACCCCATATCCGTTTGAGTTTATCCCGTTTATGCTACCGCCGGGTCAACTATAATTGGACTGGAACTAAATTGATCGGACGGCTTATGAAAAGACACATCATTTCTGCGGGAGCGCTGATACTTACCGCTTCATTGCTCGCCGGCTGCGCTTCGGCGGTAGGCACGGATAAAAACGAGAAAAAGACGCTGGATTTCTTTACCTGTGACGCGGAAGGGATCTATGTCATCGATTACTACGCTGACTACAAGATGGACGAATATCTGGCGGCGAACATAAAGACTGTCGAGGATTTCGACGCCTGGATGACAACTAATCTTACGCACGGGGTTCCCACAGGCGACATTCCGGAAATGGGATGCAGCTCATTTGCTTCGGTATTTGACGGCGGCGATCATCTTTTCGGACGCAATTACGATATGTATGAATGCGATGCGCTGGTGGTAAGGACGGATCCTGAGGACGGATATGCTTCGATCGGCATTGCCGACATGTCCCATATGAATCTTGGCAACGGCGGCAATTACGATATCACCGATGAGAGCAGCCGCCCGCTCCTTCTGGCGGCACCCTGGTGCATCTGTGACGGGATAAACGAGAAGGGACTCGGTGTCTCGCTGCTCCAATTGAGCAATGAGCATGTTGCAGAAGATACGTCTAACGGCGATCTGCTGCTTTATGTTGCCGTCCGTGTGCTGCTCGACAAATGCGCAAACACGGGGGAAGCCATAGATCTCCTCGGAAACTACGATATGTACTCGGGAAAGCCGTATTCATTTCATGTCTTTATTACCGACAGCAGCGGCAGATCGGTCATTGCCGAATGGAATGAAGGAGAGCTCGTTATAGTGGAGGATGATGCGGTCACGAATTTTCTTCTCTGCTCCGGCAAGAGCGACAACGACATGCGTTATACCAAGATCCACAAGAAGATAGACGGGGTTTCCGCACTGACCTCAGAAGATGCCATGGGCGTTCTTAATTCGTGAATCAGGGCACCTGCTGGTCAGCTGTCTATGATCTCGAAAAGTTCAGCGTCGACGTCTGCTTCAATGCTGACTACACAAAGGTTTACAGCTATCAGGGAAGTTCGCTGACATAGTCATCTGCCCGGAAAGCCCCGGTATTACAGGACTGCTTTTATCCTTCGAAGTGCTTCTTTCAGAACGCTCCTTGGACATGCGACATTGAGTCTTATGAAGTTCTCTCCGCCCATGCCGAAAAAGCTTCCTTCGGAGACACGCACATGAGCTTCCCTGAGGAGCTTTTTGGAGATATCCCCGTAAGCGGAGCAGTCGATCCACACGAGATAAGTTCCCTCAGGTTCCATCATGACGAGCTTTGTATCCTCAAGCTCTTTCCGCAGAATATCGATGTTTCCCTCGATATATGCAGTCAGTTCCTCAAGCCACGGTTCTCCGTAAGTATAGGCTGCCTTTGTTGCCGCAATGCCCATCTTGTTAAGGCCGAAAGCGCCCGTAGTTACGGCTTCACGGTCGATACTGCGCAGCACATCCCTGTTCGTTGAAATTATGTTGGCGGCCTGGATTCCCGCGATGTTGAAAGTCTTTGTAGGAGCAGTGAGGACGACGCAGTTGTCACCCGCTATCTTTGCCATCGGGATATGCTTATTGCCGTAAAGTGTCAGGTCTGAGTGTATCTCGTCGCTTATTATGAAGACACCGTGTTTTTCGCATGTGCCGGAAACGGAACGGAGTTCATCTTCAGACCAGACTCTGCCTCCCGGATTATGAGGTGAACACCAGACGAGGAGCTTTACGTTGTCTTCGATGATCTTCTTTTCCATTTCGGCAGTGTCGACAGCGAAATGTCCGCCGGCGGTCTTAAGCTGTTCTATGGTGAGCTTTCTTCCGTTGCCTTCAACGCAGCGCCTGAAGGGACCGTATACGGGTTCAAAGATCATAATGTGGTCACCGGGTTCCGTAAGCACACGGACCGCATATGAGATCGCAAGTACGACTCCGGGGAGCTTTAAGATCTGGTCAGCCTTAATATCCCAGCCGAACCGTCTCTTAAACCAGCCGGTTACCGCCTCATCGTAGGACGCGTCAGCTTCCGAATAGCCGTAGATCCCGTTCGAAGCGACTCTCACGAGTTCACCGATGACTTCCGGCGGACTCTTAAAATCCATATCCGCTACCCACATCGGGATAAGGTCATCTATGCCGTTTATCTTTTCGTACTTGATGTCATCAGGTGTGTTTCTGTCTGTTATGCTGTCAAAATCGTACATGGTCTTAATCTCCCGTCAATCATTATAGCGGAACTTAACGGCCGGCGTGATGATATAATCCTTGTAAGGGAAATAATAAGGGGATAAACATCATGAAAAAGCCTGAGATGATTATTTTTGATTACGGTCAGACCATCATTTCGCAAGCGAAATTTGACGGGATCAAGGGTACTGAAGCTGTGCTGAGTCACGCGGTTGAGAACCGGAGAAACCTCACGCCTGAACAGGTGCAGGAGGAGGCAAACCGCATAAACAGGGAACTCAACAGGTACGATCCGACGTACTCCGCACTGAATACAGTTGAGATCCCCAACCACATGTTTACGCGTTATCTGTACGAATCATTGGGCATTAAGCTCGATCTCACGCCTGAAGAGACCGACCGCGTTTTCTGGGATAATGCCTCACCGGGCAGACCCACCGACGGCATGCCGGAGCTTCTTGAATTCCTCTGGCAGAACGGTATCAGGACAGCCGTGCTGAGCAACATATCATACTGCGGAAATGCTGTGGAGGAGAGGATAAACAGGCTGTTGCCGGATAATCATTTCGAGTTTATCATCGCCACGAGTGAATACATGTTCCGTAAGCCTAATGCCAGGATATTCGAACTGGCGCTCTTCAAGGCGGGACTTGAGCCGGAAGATGTCTGGTTCGCGGGTGACAACTATGCCTGTGATGTAACGGGAGCCAGGAATGCCGGCATGTTTCCCGTCTGGTACAAGGGAGCGCTCGATTACGAGCAGGATGACCATGACGATGTCGTAAAGATCTTCTCATGGAGCGAACTCGAGGAGATGATAAAGTCACTCCCGGAGTAATGCTGTCCTTTTTATGTTGTTTCTTTTCTTATGGTTTACACTTTCACAACACAATGAAGGACAGGATGTGTTATGGTTTATATAGTTGGGTAATTGTCGCTGCATTTAGAGGATCTCTGAATGAAGAAAAAGATAGCAGTATTTACAACCGGATGGTGCTCCGAGATACTGAGCCAGTTCCTGTCCGGCATGACCGGCGAGCTTCATCGCGATGAGGCCGATATCTTCATGTTCCTCTGTTATGCCACCTATACGGATAGTCCTGCGATGAGTAAAGGCGAGATGAATATCTATAACCTTCCTGACCTTCATGATTTCGACTGTACGGTCATCTTCGGCAGCGGTCTGGACAACAGGGAGCAGATCGATCATATAATCGACAGGAGCAACGAAGCGGGCATTCCTGTCATTATCCAGGGTTCCAGAAGAGAAGGCGTCAGCTTTGTAGGATCAGATAACTATCAGGCCGTTAAAGACCTGTGCGCGCATCTGGTCACGGAGCACAGCGTAAAGAAGATAACCTTCTTTGCGGGTACAAAGGATTCCCACGATTCGGAACTGAGACTTAATGCTGTCCGTGATTATCTGAAAGAGAACGGCTGCGAAGAATATCTGACGGAAGTCTACTATACGAATTGGGAAAATGCCGCAGCCACGAGGCGTGTCAATGAGATATGCAAGGCAGGAGATATTCCCGACGTATTCATTTGCGCCAACGACGGTCTTGCGATGGAAACGTGTATCTCACTTTCCAATAACGGATATGAAGTTCCGCAGGATGTCCTGGTGACAGGATTTGATTACATAGACGGAGGCAAGGTGTTCGATCCTTCGATCGCGACCGTTGACCAGTGCTTCGATCAGATGGGCGCTGCCACCGTAAAACTCTGGAAGGCATTGTCTGAAGGGGAAAAGAGCGGTTCGGGCAAGATGGTACCCTGCCGGTTCATTCCCGGTGAAAGCTGCAACTGCTACGAGTTCAGGAACAGCGACAAGCTCAGGAGACGCATGGGACGCGAGACATATGCCAAGCGCGCCCGGACCACGTATTTTGAGAGAAAGCTCAATCTTATCGACGCGACAATCCTGCCGTGCCTGACATACCTGGAACTTAAGGAAAACCTTCACAATCTGCTGGCCGGAAACCACGATTATGAGGGAGATTCATTCCATGTTCTCCTGGAACCGAATTTCGGACTTTCCATCTATGATTCCAATATAAAACTGGACTCCGGCGGCTATAGCAGGAACATGGAAGTCATCTATTCCACCGAGGACGGCGTTCCATATAAGGGAGAGGATTTCGATTCACGCGGACTTGTGCCAGGATACGACCCTGAAGGTAAAAACCATCTTTATGTATTCCTGCCTCTTCATGAGTCCGATTCCACATACGGATACCTGGTGTTCAGGGACTGCATCGAAAAGCTCGAGAACCACTTCCTGTTTAATTACTACAACCGCATGGGTCTGGCTTTCGACAAGTTCCGTCATGCACTTACTTTGGATCACATCAACAAGAGGCTTTTGGACCTGATGGGACGCGATCCGCTTACAAACGTCAATAACCGTATGGCATACGAGGATAAGGAAAAGTATCTGCAGTCCCAGATAAATTCCGATCCGAATGTGAAGTTTGCATTAGTCGTATTCGACGTGAACAATCTGAAGATGGTAAACGACTCACTTGGTCACGAGGCCGGTGACGTTTATCTGCTCAGAGTCTGCCATCTCATCTGTGATGTCTTTAAGCACAGCCCCGTCTACAGGATGGGCGGAGATGAATTCCTGGTAGTGCTGACCGGTGAGGACTACGATAACAGCGGTGACAAGATGAAGCTTATCAATGAGCGTATGAGTCCCTATTCAGACACCATGCCGCTGCCTGATGATTATGTCTCCGTGGCATGCGGCATCTCTGAGTTTGACAGCACCACGGACAAGACAGTCGCGGATGTCATCAAGCGTGCTGACGAGGCGATGTATAAGGACAAGGCAGCTAAAAAGGGACTTTGACATGCATCTGCCGCTATTCAGGAAATCTCATGATGAAAAGGAACCGGATAACGGGATCAGTTTTGATCCCGCGACCCAGTATGCGGTTATCAGAAGTTCGATCTGTACGGGCGAGAAAGTCGCCGGATTCAAGAATAAAAAAGACGGTCATTTCACCGAAGTCATGGTGATAAGATCAGCAGAAGACGAGAAAAGATTCAAAGCGGCATACGGCATTGATACGGTGCGCACCGAGTATTGATGCCTTCCGGAATTATACCGCTTCGGGAAGATCCTTTGTCTTTGCGGTCTTTACGGCCTTGACCGTCACATATACCGGTATGAGGAGTATCAGCAAAGAGCCTGCCAGAGTGATCACAGAGCTCATCCAGTCGTAAGACGTCAGGAAGTACGGGTCATTCAAAAGATTCAGGTACAGAAATGAATTTGTGCCGAAGCTTATAAATGCATATGCCAATGTTATTATCTTCAATACCCAGAGTTTAGGGACCACTTTCTCGGCTTTTCTGTTCTTGAAGAGTGTAATGATGATTATCAGGGAAACTGCAATTTCCGTTACCAGATAACCCGTCAGATTGTTCATCATCAGCGCAACGGTAAGATCGATCCCCTTGAGTTCGGGCAACTTGTTTATGAAGTAGGCTGTGATCCTCGGAATGACTGATCCTGCCAGTTGGATGAGGAGCAAAGGAACGTATATGATCTTCTTTCTGTAATTCTTATGCAGGAAGATGCAGACGAAGATCAGACTGATGAAAGAGCTGGCCTCAGTCACTATGATGTTTGCCTGAGATAATGAAACATACTGTTCCATTGGAAGAAGGTGGGCGAAAAACTGCAGCAGACCGGTCGTGAGCGTGCCTATGGATGTGAAGATAAAACTCATTCCGAGCATTCTCACGGATTCCGTTTTGCCCGCTCCGGTTATTATGCCCAGCACGATCACGCCCAAGGCAGCCAGGATGGGCAGCAGCATCAGCATGAATACCAGTATCACCAAAAACAGATTTTCCATTTGAACTCCTTGTACGGCCGGTTATCTTCCGTATTGTATCAGAGTTTTATGTGCAGGTCGGAATCCTCAGATCATCTTCTCAAATTCCGCGAACACATCCCCGTCGCTCCAGCTCTTGAGCTGGCCGAGCATGAACTGCTTCTTGCCTTCGATCCATTCTTCCGTGTACTTGACCATATTGTCCCAGGCATGTTCGCCGTAGTCTTTTATGACGTTTTCCTTGCCGGCGGAACAGACCTCTTTGCAGAAGACAGTATATTCTTCAATCTTTCCGCAGAGACGTTCCCATTCGGCAGCGGCCTTTCCGGGTTCTCCGTTTCTCAGATAAGCGGCAATCAGGAACTTTGAGGTATCGCGGTAGAAACCCTGGCAGTATGCCCTCATCTTTCCGTTCTCCATGAACGTATCCATTATCGAGAGTCCCCAGCGGCAGTTGGCTTCGACCTCATCCAAGGGACGGGTCCACATCATGCTCTCTGCCGAATAGACTATCTGCTTGTTGAGCGCACGGATGAAGTTCTGATAATTGTCCCTGACCTGGGCGAGCCAGCCATCCATTCCGCTGTCTGATGTTGAAGCGAAATAGTAGGGGAGAAGCGTCTCCTGGAACATGTTGCTCCTGATCGAAGGCAGGGCGTCGATGTGGGCGCGCCCCTTTTCGTAGTCGGCAGTGTGCCAGTAAAGCCATCCGAGCGCATAGTGGCAGCAGTCGGAAAGATCCTTTTCGTCCGAATAGCGGATGACCTGCATCGCCCTGTTTTCGGCTGACTTCACCATGTGCTGCCATTTCTTTTTATCGTCTTCAAGAAGTCCCTTGAAGTAAACGTTTCCGCTGTTTACAAAGCGGCTCATGTGTGCGACCGCCTGAACGTATCCTGTCATGATGCGGTAGTTGAAGATGTTTTCATCGCACTTCTGATCCAGGAATTCCGCTGCGGCGAAGGCTCCCTCAGCCGGATCTCCGGAATCCCTTAATGTATTTGCCTCGAAGATGACCTTTGCGGCGAATTCCCGGTCGTAGCTTTCCTGTCCGAATCCGAAAAGAGCATCTGTCGACACGTTCAGTGCCTTGGCGAGCGGAACGATCTGTGTGATGTCCGGCAGACCCGCACCGCTCTCCCATCTGCTGACCGCCTGGCTCGTGATGCAGAGTATCCCTGCAAGTTCCTCCTGGGTCATGCCAAGATCGTGACGGTATTTCTTTATGTTGTTTCCAAGTGACATATTTCTCACCTCTCGAAATTATTTCTCCGATGCATCCTTGATGGTCTCAATATATCAGAGCGGTGAGGCGAATACTAACAATTCGTTTTTGGGGAAAATCCAACGGTGCGTTGGACGGCGGACAGAGCAGTAAAGCAGATAGCAGGAGAATAAATAAAGTATGCCGTCCGGGCGTCTGTGATGTTATAATAATAAAATATAATTTATTGAATAAGGAAAGGGCAGCCGTTCTTAGTGGAAGATAAGAAAAAGAACAACCGCATAGCCATATTCACCAACGGATTCAGCAATGAATTCGTGGAGCATATTGTCTCAGGCCTGCAGAGGAAAGCAAAAGAAGACTCCGTCGATCTTTTTGTTTTCGTCACGTACTGCAGTCCAGGTGACCATGAGCTGCAGAATAAGTGCCAGCTCAACATCTTCCATCTTCCCGATCCCGATGAGTTCGACGGAGCCATCATGCTCACCAACACATATAATTTCCCGGATGAGCAGGAGCGTGTATGCGCGCAGTTCCAGAGAGCGGGAGTGCCCATGCTCTCTCTTGAAGTCGATGTCCCCAACATGTCATGCATCAAGACCGAGAATTACCAGGGCGTAAGAGACCTGGCCATGCATCTGGTCGAGCACCATAACGCGAAGAAGATCATCTATGTAAACGGTGTCGAGAACAACGTCGAGAACAGGATAAGGCGGCAGGCTCTCATAGACGTCCTTGAAGAACACGGCCTTGAGCTCTACAACGAGTTTAGCTGTGATTTCGGTTTCTATACGGCATATCTCCAGATGAAATGTTTTCTGGAAGACGGCAAGGAACTGCCCGATGCCGTCGTATGTGCAAATGACAACATGGCGCTCGGCGTCAACTCGGCACTGACCGAGAAAGGTTACAGCGTGCCCGAAGACGTTCTCCTGACCGGCTTCGACATGATAAAGGACGGCCAGCACACTTTCCCGATCCTTTCGACTGTCTCAAGAGGCTGGGATAAATTCGGTGAGATCGCTTACGATAAACTGAAGTATCAGATGGAGCATCCGGATGAGCGGTTTAACGAAGAGTACAAGTCTTTCTTCGTTCCGTCCGAGAGCTGCGGATGTCCCGCGACAGAAGAATCTCTGAAGAACCGCTTTAGTGCGATAAGAAATGCATATTTCGATAACCTACAGAGGGAGATCATGGATATCTTTTTCATGGGAATGCAGGTGCCGCTCTCGTTTGCCGAAAAGAAAGAGGATTTCTACGAAAAGGGTATAAAGAGCACCAACGACATACCTCAGCTCGGACCTGACTACTGCCTGTGCACTGAGCCGGAGTTCTTCGAGCTGAGTGACGACGAGTATCCGGAGAGAATACGCGGATACGGTTCGCACATGGATATCCTTTACGAGCTCCGTGACGGAAAGAGGAGACCGTTAAGCCATTTCGATTCCAAGATTCTTTATCCGGATTATGCCTATGAGGAAGGCAAGTCGAACATATACATATTCGCACCTCTGAACTATCTCGGCTTCATCATCGGATATATCGCCATAAAGAATACTCCGACGCTCCTGTTTAATCTCGGACTCAGCAAGTTTATCAAGACAATGAACAGCCAGCTTTTCAGCATGCGCCGTCATATATTCTCGCAGCGCGCAAATACGGAGCTCAAGAAAATCTATATGACAGATGCTCTTACGGGCATGTACAACCGCATGGGTTGTGAAAAGGTCCTGTACGACTTTATAGCTTCGCGGAAAGTGAACGATCAGAAATCACTCCTCGTCTTTGCCGACATCGACAGGATGAAGACTATAAACGATGTATACGGACACCTGAAGGGCGACTTTGCGATAAAGGCCACTGCGGAAGCGTTCAGGACAGCTTCTCCTAAGGAATGGATCTTCGGAAGATACGGCGGAGATGAGTTCATCGCCGTCGGACCGTGTCCGGAAGAGGATGCCATCGAGCAGCTGATCAAGCAGATTTCCGAGTCCATGAGCAAGGAATTTGAGAATCTGCATCTCGGATTCATCCTTCATGCGAGCATTGGTTATGCCGTGACAGAACCCGGCGATGACGCATCGATCGACGATTACATCGACCGTGCCGACAAGTACATGTATGCCGAGAAGGAAAAATATCACCAATACATCGATTCGATAAACCGTCCGGCGGAAGAGTCCGACTGATACTTTATTTGACGGATCCTGCCGGGAACGGAAAAAGGAATAAGGATATGGGAAAGAATTTTAAGACAGGCGACATCATTACCATCTATTTCGGAGACAGCATACGAAAGCTTCTCCGTAAATCACTGCGCAAGAAGAATACCTTTTTTGTGGATTACGTAATTGCCGGAATAGAAGGCGACATACTTACCGTTTTCCCGAATTCCAGGCCGAAGGAGGAAGAGATCCCTTATGAGATCACGGGTCTCCGGATCAGCATGTCCGACAGGCACATAATGGCTGAAGGCGAACTCGATGCTCTGCGCACTTTCAGCAAGAGCGACCTCTATCAGTATGCCGAGGAACACGAATACAACCCCAAGGAATTTAAAGAGGCGTTGAAGCCGTTCCGCAAAGGCGGAAAGAAAGACGACTGATATTCAGGGGTATATTTGCAGACCGCCGTTCCCTGTCACAAAGTGAGAACGGTAAAGGGAATCAAGGGGAGACATAATGCTTTACAATAAAGATAATCCGCAGTGGCAACTGAATCAGGAACAGTATCTCAGCAGTGAAGAACGCGACAGGATCGTCGATGAATACAATGAACTCTGCAGGAGCATGCTCAGGACGGATGTACGCGACATGAACGCGAAGTTCTACGGCGTCAAGGAGACCGGCACACCCGAAGAGCAGGAGAAAAAACGGAAAAAGGCCCTCTTTGGCATCATCGCTGCCATGCTCATATTCTCGTCGCTCGTTTTATCTCTCATACTTAAGCAACTGGTCATCTTCGGATATGTGGCATGCGCCGTTTTTCTTTTCGCCGGCATATCCTTAGCTGTGACGGGCAAGGGCGAGGTGGTCGAAGCAACCAGCAGGGCGCTGATAAACAGGGTCATGGGCATCTGTATAGCGCTCGGAGCTTTATCGATACTGCTGCTCATCATCTTCAGAAACCATATGGGACAGGCGGAGTTCTTCATTATGCTCGGAGTCGTTGCGTTCGGTTTCTCGGGGCTTGCTCTGATTGTCATCTCCATACTTAAGGCACTGTCGGGAAAGATACTCTATACCCAGGAAACCGAAGCGACATGCACGGGCTACGTGCGCTATGTCAGCAGGGAGTCCGGGGAACACCAGGGTCACACTTTCACGTTTATCCACACTTCTCCTCTGTTCAGTTATACCTTCAGAGGGATTCCCTATGAAGCCGTCTGGGATGAATTCACGGTTAAGGCAGATTCCGATATATCGTTGGGACAGTCTGTCACGATCAGGATCGACCCGAGGCATCCCGAGAACATCAAGTCACCGGCAACGACACATCCCGGGGCTATCGGCTTCCAGATATTCATGGCTGTGTTGTGTCTGGGCGTGGCGGTCGGAATGGGTATATATGTCTCTGCCGGTGCAGCAGCCGGCATGACCGTCGAGACCGAGTGGAATCCCATCGTTGAAAAGATCAACGGCGGGACATCGGATAACAGGACTGAGATCACTGATGAGATGATGGATTCGGAATATGCGAAAAGAGCAGGCATCTCTTCGGCTTGGTACTACGAGGAAGGTGTCATCGACGAAGTAAAATATACCGCGGACGGCAAGTCATATGACTTTACCGATAAGACGTTCAACGGTGTTCTGTTCCAGGACGGAACCGATCCCGCGCCGGGCAAGGTGATGCTGCTCTTCTATACGGTTAGCGAGAGTGAAGTGCAGTACGGTACCGGCTACAAGCATGTCTTCATGACAGGTGATCCGGATAAATTTGTTTATACCGGCACACACACTGCCTACATTCCGGATTAAGATGAAACTTACCGGTCATCGGATTTATTTCAGGAGGAACCATACATGAGATTTACTGACGGCGCATGGAGAACGGCAGAAGGTTTTGATATTCATAAGGCTTCGGAAGTGAGGTTTGTCAGAAAAGAACCCGGAAAGATCACGCTCACGATGCCGACATTCCATATCTACGTCAGGGGAATGACACTGAGCGGCCCCTATATAACTATGGAGATCACGTCTCCTGCAGAGAATATTTTCCGCATCAGGACATATCACTTCAAAGGAGACAAGTCACTTGCCCCATCATTCTTCAGCATTTCAGAAGACACGTCAGACCTTAGTGCCGAAGAGGACGAAAAGAATGTCACGGTTAAGAGCGGCGCGAGCACTCTTGTCATAAACAAGGAAAACTACGGCTACGAGCTTATCAGGGACGGCCGCACGGTAACCGGATCGCGTGAAGGCGCGCTCGCTTATATCGACGGCAGCCACGGCTGTTTTATGAGAGAACAGCTGGATCTGCGCGTCGGCGAACATGTCTACGGCCTGGGTGAACGTTTCGGAAACTTCATAAGAAACGGTCAGAGCATCGACATCGTCAATAAAGACGGCGGAACATTCTCCGAGCAGTCCTACAAGAATATTCCGTTCTACATCACCGACAATAATCTTGGCGTGTTCGTGAACCACACGGAGGAGATCAATTTTGAGGTCGCGTCCGAGAATGTATCGAAAGTACAGTTCAGCGTGGCAGGCGAGTGCCTTGATTATTTCCTCATCGCAGGCGGATCCATGAAGGATGTCATAACGCTCTACACGGGGCTTACCGGACGCGTTCCGAAGCTCCCGGAATGGTCGTTCGGCCTCTGGCTCTCCACGTCATTTTCGACCGATTACGACGAAAAGACGGTGCTGTCGTTCGTTGACGGAATGCGTGACAGGGGGATCGATCTGTCGGTATTCCATTTCGACTGCTTCTGGATGAAAGACAGTCACTGGTGTAACTTCCTCTGGGACAGCGACATGTTCCCGGATCCCGAGGGACTCATAGCCAAGCTGCACGACAGAGGGCTTCACATATGCGTATGGATCAATCCTTACATCGCACAGCAGTCCGAGTTATTCGACGAGGCTGCATCAAACGGATATCTGATAAAGAAGACGGACGGGAGCGTTTGGCAGACTGACCTTTGGCAGGCGGGTATGGGTATCGTGGACTTTACGGATCCTGAGGCTGTCAGATGGTATCAGGGCAAACTCAAGACGCTCCTGGATATGGGCGTCGACTGTTTCAAGACTGACTTCGGAGAGAGGATACCGGTAGATGATGTGGTCTTCTCCGACGGGTCAGACCCTTTGAGGATGCATAATTTCTACACGTATCTTTATAACAAGGCTGTTTTCGAACTGCTCGAAAGGGAGAAGGGCAAGGGTGAAGCCGTGCTGTTCGCTAGGAGCGCCACGGCCGGATGCCAGAAGTTCCCCGTTCACTGGGGCGGCGACTGCCATTCGGATTATCCGTCGATGGAACAGACCATCAGGGGCGGTCTCTCGCTCATGCTGTCGGGCTTCTCGTACTGGAGTCACGATATCGGAGGCTTCGAGGACAAATCAACGCCCGACGTCTATAAGCGCTGGTCGGCATTCGGTCTTCTGAGCTCACACAGCAGGCTCCACGGAAGCACTTCCTACAGGGTGCCGTGGAACTACGATGAGGAGTCTGTAGACGTTTTGAGACACTATGTGGAACTGAAAAAATCCCTCATGCCGTACATCAATGCTGCACGCGGTGAGGCTGAAAGTTACGGGCTGCCGGTCATGCGTCCTATGGTGCTCGAATTCCAGGACGATCCGGTATGCGCATTCCTTGACAGGCAGTATATGCTGGGAGACAAGATCCTGGTCGCGCCTGTTTTCGACAAAGACGGCATGGTGGAATTCTATCTGCCTGAAGGCACATGGGTGTCATCAGACGGCAGTGACAGGCGGATCGTGGAGACCGGCAGATTCTTTAAGGAAAAGCGCGGTTATCTTGAGATGCCGGTCTATATCAGAGAGTAACGGAGGAAAACAAATGAAAAAGATCGGACTTGTAGGAGGGACCGGACCCGAGTCCACCCTGATGTACTACAAGGAACTTAATTCAAGGATCGACAGGATGACAGGCGGCAAAGCCATGCCCGACATCGTGATCGACAGCGTCGATTTCCGCAGGGCCTGGAGATATGTCACAGATGAAAGATACGACCTTCTCACGGACTATCTGTCGGAGAAGACTGAGAACCTCAGAAAGTGCGGGGCAGAAGTCATATCGCTGACCGCCGTTACGATGCATGTCATATCGGATGACATCACCGCAAAGACCGGAGCTGATCTGGTCAGCATACCGAAGGCGGTATGCAAAGAGGCCCAAAACAGGGGATATAAGACGGTAGGCCTTCTGGGTACCATCTTCACGATGGAAAAGGATTATATGAAGAAGGACTTCAGGGAAGCCGGGATCAATGTTGCCGTTCCCTGTAAAGAGGACAGGAAACTCGTCGCAAAGAGGATATATGAAGAACTCGAACTCGGCATCGTGAAAGAGTCCACGCTCAAAGAATTTCAGGAGATCATCACGAAGATGAAGAATGAAGACGGGATCGAAGCCGTGATCCTCGGCTGTACGGAGCTTCCGCTCCTTTTGAACTCCGGCAATTGCCCGGTCCCTTGTCTTGACAGCGTAGAGATACACATAAATGAATTGATATCACAGGCATATGAAGAGTGAATCCGAATCGCCTGAAGAAAACATAATGAAAAATCCGGGAGGAGACAATAAATGGCACAGATAAGTAACAATGACCCTGTTTTCGAACAGCTCGAGCAGTGGCACAACGAGGATGAATACCAGAAGATATTAGATAAGATCGAGGAGATCCCCGAAGAAGAACGGAGCAACAAGCTCATGTTCCTGAAGATAAGTGCTCTCAATAATCTGAAGCGCTTTGATGAGGCAAAGAAAGAACTCAGTCTCTTTTCCAAAAAGTGCACGGAGCCCTATGAGTTTGCCAGACTTTTTTATATGCTCGGTTATATTTATGACAATACGAACTGTGAGATGAAGGCCGTCGAATGCTACCGCAACACAAAGTCGCTCGATCCTGACTTTGAGGGCATTCAGGATCTTTTAGACGGCAGCATGAAGTGTGTTAACCGGGATCTGGAAGCTGCAAGGAATGCTTTTGCAAAACTGTTTCCTGATGTTTCGGATGCCATTGAAAAAGCGGAAGCTCCGCTCAAACTGGACGCTGAGGATGCATTGCCGTATATTGCATTGGTTGAAGCGTCGTTTATCACTTCAAGGCTCGGTATCAAGCTTCCCCTGGATAAGATGTTCTTTAAGTGTGATGAGGCTGACAAGCCGCGGGTAAAGGATTTCCTTGAACAGGTATACGGGATCAGGGATATCGAGAGCCTGCGCCAGTGGTATGGCAATAACCGCCATGCTTATCAGTTTGCCAGGATGACGGCTGCCATGAAAGAAAACAAAAAACTTCCGACAAAGGGCCTGAAGATCGCAGAAAGAGTCCGTTATGACGCGACGAATCTCATCATCAGCTATATGAAGGATCTCCTTCCTGAAGCAGGTATCGCCGCCTGGGATTACAGCACGGTACTGGCGCTCACCCGTCTGGCGTATTCATGCGATATTCTGACAAACACCGAATTCGGAGAGACGTTCATCTTTTTCTCGGACGAGTGCAAAAAGAATTTCTCCTCGTGGGAGGAATTTACGCGTTCGACCGTCATCGGCGGATTCTATAATGCTGCCTGTTTTGAGACTCCGTATGACATCAAGACTGCCACCAGATTCGGTGTCGGTGCGGGAGTGCTCTGCATGCAGACTTATCCTCATGTGACCTGGATCGGCTGATCTTGTTGCAGACGAATATCCGGACCGGAACTTAAGATACTTATCTGTGGAGCAAAAGCAGATAGTCGCGCAATTATCAATTATAATTTATACGCGTGTTATAATAATAATAATATTCGGCTGACTTTTGCTGACCGGTGCTGCAAGTTCCCGGCCTCCCTTCAGTTATCCGGATAAACCGAAGTGATCACTTCTGAGAGGAACTGTACACAGTTATGAAAGACCGATCTTCAAATAAGGGCAGAAACCGCAACCCGGCCATAGTTGTCGGGATCATCGGCGGGATCATCGTAATCACGATCTTCATAGTTGGAACCATCATCATGGGCGGAACTGCCCAAAGGGATACAGGAAAGGCAGTCCGTTCCGTAAGTAATCTTTATATGGACGAATTGGCCGGAAGACGTGAGCAGGTTGTTGCTTCCAATCTTCAAAGAGAGATCAAAGACCTTCAGGTTGCCGTCGGACTTCTTACGGAGACGGATCTTTCAGATACGGAACATCTCCAGGCTTTCCAGGCCAGGATGAAAAAACTCTACAGACTTGAGAAATTCGCATTTGTCGATACAGACGGTATCATATACACATCACTCGGCAATCAGGACAACATCGCTGATTACGGGTTCGATTACAAGACAATCTCCTCGCCTGAGATATCGATCTTAAATCTCAAGAGCCTGGATAAGAAGGTCATCATCGCGATCCCCGTAGACAATATTGAATTCTGCGGCAAGCAATTCCTTGTCTGCTTCATGGAGATTGATATGGATGTAATGCTTCAGGGTGTATCGATGTCATCGAGCGAAAACAATGCCACTTTTTGCAATATCTACAGTGATAACGGAATAGCCCTGAGCAATACTGTCTTAGGCGGTCTGGCTGTTGAGGATAATCTCCTTGACGCTTTGGAACACGCCGAGTTTGAAGAAGGCAGTTCATATCAGCAGGTCTTTGATGATTTTAGGGAAAAGAGACGGGGTTCTGTATCTTTCACATATAACGGAACCGAAGAGACACTGGCTTATGTTCCGGTCGAGGGCACGGACTGGATGCTTACCTATCTCATAAGGGAAAAGGTCATCACAGATCAGATCAGCTCCATTTCGAGCGGCATTGTCGTAAAAAGCGTCGTCCAGTCAGTCCTTGCAGCGCTTGTCCTGATCGCGATGTTTGTTTTCATCATCATCCAGGTAAGGAAGAATGCTTTGCTTGCGATCGCGAAAGAGACATCCGAGACAGAGAACCGCGTCAAGCAGGAGGAGATGGAACACCGTATTAATCTTCAGGAGAAACTGCTCGAGGAAGAAAAGAAGAGAACTCAGCAGGACAAAATGATCACGGCCATGTCGGCTGATTACAGAAGCGTTTATTATATCGATCTCGAAAAGAATGAGGGCATCTGTTACAGAGGCGATGCCGAAGATAAGGATCAGACGGAAGAAGGAAGACCGTTCCCGTTCAGCGAACGTTTCAACTGGTATGCGGAAAATTTCGTTGCCGAAGAATACCGTGAAGGCTTTAAGAGCTTCATCGATCCCGGTAACATTCGCAAGGGACTTGATTCCGACCCCATACTTGCATACCGTTACCTGGCAAGACGCGCAGGAAAAGAGTACTACGAGATGATCCGCGTTGCCGGCGTCAGACATATCGATGAGCGCGGCGGAGACAGGGTAAGAGCCATCGGTCTCGGCTTTACAGTAATTGATGCTGAGATGAGACAGAACATGGCTCAGCAGATTGCTCTGAAGGACGCTCTGGAATCCGCCGAGCAGGCAAACAAGGCAAAGACCGCATTCCTTTCAAACATGAGCCATGAGATAAGGACTCCGATGAATGCGATAATCGGTCTGGACAACATAGCTCTGAACGATCCTGATACTCCCGAAAAGACCAGGGATTATCTTACAAAGATCGGAACTTCCGCCGAGCATCTTCTCGCGCTTATAAACGATATCCTTGACATGTCCAGGATCGAGTCCGGAAGGATGGTCCTTAAGCAGGAGGAATTCTCACTTCCCAAGCTCCTCGAATCCATTAACACGATGTTTAGCGGACAGTGTCTGGAAAAGGGCCTCGATTACGGCTGCCACATAAAAGGCGATATCGACGATTACTACATCGGCGATAACATGAAGCTCAGACAGGTCCTGATAAACATACTCGGCAATGCCGTCAAGTTCACGCCGTCAGGCGGTAAGATAGGACTTATCATAGAAAAGAAAGCGCAGTTTGACGGAAGGACCACGCTGCAGTTCGAGATAAGCGACACCGGCATAGGAATGAGCAAAGAGTTCCTTCCTCACATTTACGACACGTTCGCCCAGGAGGATGCCACATATACAAATATATACGGTTCATCCGGCCTGGGACTTGCCATCACCAAGAACATCGTTGAGATGATGAACGGCAGCATTGAAGTTGAGAGCGTAAAGGGCGAAGGAACCACTTTCCTTGTAAGCGTAACCCTGAAAGATTCGGGCAAGCAGGAGATGTCCGAACACGAAACGAAAGTCGTACCGGACAATATGTCTGTACTCATAATCGATGACGATCCTGTCGCATGCGAGCACGGAAGACTTGTTTTCGGGAAGATTGGCATAACTGCCGATATAGCGCTTTCGGGTGAGGAAGGTCTGGAGAAGGTTACATTAAGGCACGGCAGACGTGAACCTTACAATCTCATTTTGATCGATTGGAAGATGCCCGGGATTGACGGCGTTGAGACTACGAGACGGATTCGTTCACTTGTCGGGAAGGAGTCGGCTATCATCATCCTGACTGCATACAAGTGGGATGACATCCTTGATGAAGCTGTTAATGCCGGTGTCGACAGTTTCATTTCCAAACCGCTCTTTGCCGCCAATATCCTTGAAGAAATCGAGAATGTGTTCAGACGCAAGAATCCGGGAACAGAAAATAGAGTTAAAGACAAAGACCTGTCCGGCAGGAAGATACTTCTCGCGGAAGATGTTGAAGTAAATGCCGACATCATCAGGATGATACTTCAGACACGCGGGATAGAGACCGATCTTGCTCCTAACGGAAAGATCGCGGTTGATACTTTCTCCGCCAGTGAACCAGACCATTACTTTGCCATCCTGATGGATATGAGAATGCCAGAGATGGACGGACTTACGGCGACCAGGATCATCCGCGGTCTTGACCGTGAAGATGCAAAGAACATCCCTATAATCGCTCTGACTGCAAACGCTTTTGACGAAGATGTTCAGAGGAGCCTGCAGTCCGGTCTTAATGCACATCTTACAAAACCGATAAAGCCGGAATTACTTTTCGAGACTTTGGAATCGTATCTTTGAAAGGCGGTGACTTATGACAAACCCTGTTGTATCACTATTTGGAGACGGAAAACGGACGATACTCGTTGCTGATGATGAGTTCATAAACAGAGAGATTCTTTCCGAGATGCTCAAGGATGATTATGACATCATCACAGCCGAAGACGGTGAACAGGCTTATGAGATCATCAAGACACACAGCAAGACGATATCGCTGGTCCTTCTTGATCTGATCATGCCTAAGATGGGCGGCTTGGAACTCCTGTCATCCATCAAGAATCAGAGTGAGTTTTCAAGCATACCTGTTATCGTTCTGACTACGGATCAGGAATCAGAGGTCGTCAGTCTTAACACGGGCGCATCCGATTTCATTCCGAAGCCGTACCCCAGACAGAGCGTTGTAAAGGCCAGGATCCGCAGGGCGATAGAACTTTCAGAGGACCGCCAGATAATAAGCGACACCCAAAATGACATTATTACCGGCCTTTATAACGGCGAATATTTTTACGAGTATGCCGAGACGTTTGACAAGTATCATCCGGATACGGACATGGATGCCATAGTTCTTGGGATCAACAACTATCATGTACTGCTCGAGCGATACGGCAAAGACAGATGCATCGAGCTCCTTTCGATGATAGCGGAGGAATTAAGAAAGCTTTATCCGAACGGTGAGGCCATTCTCTGCCACAAGGAGATGGATGTTTTCTTCATATACTGCCACCATAAAGAAGGTCATGAGGAAAGACTCCAGGAGATAAGCCGTTCCGTTGACTGCATCTTCAGCGGGGTAAAGCTGAAGATGGGTATTTACGAGAAGACAGACAAGAACCTGGAACTGCGGAACAGGTTTGTCAGAGCCCGTATGGCATACGATAAGCTGCAGGGTAACTACCACGACGTGATCGCTGTTTTCGACGACGAGATCCTTAAAAAGACGTTGTTTGAAGAGCAACTCTGCGCTGATTTCAAGACGGCCGTCAGTGAAGAGCAGTTCATGGTCTTCTTCCAGCCCAAGTTTGATATCACAGGTGAAGAGCCTGTCATCGCCGGAGCCGAGGCTCTAGTAAGATGGTGTCATCCGACACTTGATCTTATCTCACCCGGTCTGTTTATCCCTCTGTTCGAGAGCAACGGTCTTATCTACGAGCTCGATGATTATGTCTGGCATAAGACCGCGGCGATGATAAAGGAGTGGAGAGGGAAGTTCAATAAGAAGATCCCGGTCTCCGTTAATATCTCCAGAGCTGAGATGTACGATCCTAATCTCGCCAACAGACTTCTCAACATCGTTGAGGAAAACGGCATCGAGGTATCCGATCTCCATCTTGAGATAACCGAATCAGCATATGTCAGTGATTCGAGCATGATAATCGACCGCGTTGAGGATCTCAGGCAGAAGGGTTTCTTTATCGAGATGGACGATTTCGGTTCCGGATATTCCTCCCTAAACATGATCGGTGAACTTCCGATCGATGCTCTCAAACTGGATATGCTCTTCATCAGGAGCGCTTTCAAGAGTAATAAGATGAAGATGCTCGACATAGTTATCGATATAGCCGATTGTCTTGGAGTCCCTGCCATAGCCGAAGGCGTTGAGACGGAGGAACAGTTCCTTAAGCTTAAGGAATCGGGATGCGCGGTAATACAGGGTTATTATTTCTCAAAGCCTCTCCCGGCTGATGAATTCGAAAAGTTTCTGCAATAAAGGAGAAGTAAATGCCTACTATAGAAGATCTTAAAAACTACGGTGCAAATACGGACGAAGCGCTCTCGAGACTGATGGGAAATGAATCATTCTATCTGGCTCTTATCCCCAGAGTGTTTGAAGACGGCAATTTTGAGAAACTGGCTTCAGGCATCGCCGAGGGCGATCTGGACAAGGCTTTTGAAGCTGCGCACAGCCTGAAAGGCGTACTCGGCAATCTGGAACTTACTCCTATCCTGAAGCCCATGCTCGAGATAACCGAGCTGCTCCGTCACAGGGAACAGCTCGATTATTCACCTTATCTTGAGGAGATATTCAAACAGAAAGAAGCTCTTCAGAAACTGTTCGAATAACAGCAAGTTTTAGTAAGAGTTCGGGGCATATGGGGAAATAATGGACTTCGATTTATTTGTTAATGACATAGAGAAAAACGGGTGGAATGTCTTCGGAACAGAGGTGTACAAAGACGGCAGTCTGATACATGAATGGGGAGACACGCGGGATGGCCTTCACGAGGTTTATTCCGCGACGAAGACGGTCTTGTCCGTTGCTTTCGACATCGTGTATGACAGAGGGCTTATCGGTCTTGATGATCCCGTCCTGAAATACATATCAGTGCCTGCAAAACCCGGTTGGGAGAAGATCACGGTAAGGCGCCTTCTTACCATGTCGGTACCCGGTCTTCCGTTCAGAGCTGAAGGCGATAACTGGATAGAGTTCTCACTTAACTGTGATGTCGATCCTGACGAATGCGGATTTAATTACAGCAACATCTGCACTTATCTGACGGGTGTTGCGCTCGCAAATGTACTGGGTTCCGATCTGGGCAGGTTTATAGAAGATGAGATCCTTGCTCCTTTGGACATTAAGGATTATGAATATTCACGCAGCCCCGAGGGGTATTTCTACGGTGCATCGGGCATGAAAATGACTGTTCATGATCTGAGCAAGTTCGGACTTCTTCTCATGAATGAAGGCGTATATGAAGGCAGACGCATCGTCTCAGCAGAATATGTTAAGATGGCGACTTCGGTTCAGCAGATGAACAGGGAGGGCGGTTACGGCTTTTATATCTGGAAGTACCGCGACGGTTACAGCATCAACGGCAAATGCAAACAGAAGTGCTATATCCTGCCTTCCAGAGGCATTATCGTTACTTATCTGTCCCATATCGATGACGATTCACACGATCTTCTGAACAGCATGGAAAAGCATATACTCGGGATTTCCTGACCGGAGGCCAGAGACATAAGCAGGATTGTAAGCATGAAGCACGATCAAAGACAATACATCGATTATGTTGAGAAATATGCCGAAGCAAACAGGCATCATATCTGGCTGGGCGGATCTTTCCTTCACGGCAACCCGACGCCTTTTTCTGATGTGGACATAAGCGTTCTGATGGAAAAGGATTCATTAAGAGAATTTATCTGCGGATACGGGGAACCGGTATACATCTCTTATACGACTAATCCCGAAGGGATCATTATAGTCATTTATGAAGACGGCGTGGCTGTCGATCTTGAAGTTATAGGATCCGTGGAAGTCACGGGCAACGGGTTCTTCCACTTGGAAGACATCAAGGCGCATGGATTTGTCCGTAACAGCAGCATCTGTAGGGAATTCTGTATGAGAAACGATCCGCCTTATCAGACGGCACGTCTCTTTCACCGCAGTCTGATCAAATATCTTGCAGGTAAGAAAGAGGCAGGAGCCAGTGTGGCTAATGAGATCGCCGCATTTCTGGGTGACGGTTCTCGTGTTACGGAAGGTGACTATAAGAACGGCATCACAAGTCTTATTGAACAGTATCATGATAAATATCCGTTGGATGAAAAATACCACGGAATCTGCCTTGAATTAATAGAACAGGTCGAAACTGTTTTTGAGCAGTAAACACCGGGGAATTGGGATTATTAATGATAAGAAGAAAAACACACAGGATTAAGAGCATTATCAGCATTGCTGTTATTGCTGCCATGTTATTGGGACTTGCTTCGTGCAGGCCTGCTCTGAATTCTCATGTCCGTGTTGAGGACGAGATCTCCAAACTCAATAATGTTGAACGGAATATCTATGTTTCCGGAAATAAGGATTATGAGGCAATAGCGAATTATCTCCAATACATCGCGACCGAATCTGATTTCAAGGGTTCCATGATCGCCGCCACTGATGATGAGATCATATTTGCGGCTGGTACAGGACTTCTTGATGTTGACGGCAATGAAGCAACTCCGTATACGACGTATGAGATCGGTTCCAACACAAAATCTTTTACTGCAGTCTGTATCATGAGCCTCATTGAAAAAAAGAAACTCTCGATGGACAAGACCATAGGGGAATTGTTTCCTGAGTACAGTTCATATCCAAGTTATGAGAAGATATCCGTAATTAACGTCTCCGATCTTTTGCATATGCGTTCAGGGCTTGCTGACTATGTGAATGACCCTGTTGATTTCATAGGCGAGGAGAAACTCTATGAGATCTGCGGCCCCAATCCGGATAATAATCTTATTTATGCGGAAGCTTACAGGATGATCGAAACCGCGTTTGATGATGAATTGTTTCTGGAACGTCTTTTCACTCTTGAACCGCTGAGTGAACCCGGTGTGGAATTTGTATACAACAATACGAATTATCATCTGCTTGCCCTGATAGTGGAGCGGGTCAGCGGGAAGGCATTTGAGGATTACTTAAATGAGGTAGTTTTCGGGCCTTGCAACATGAAAAACACATCAGCGGACAGCAGCGTTGAGGTTACGGCATCCTACGAATACTCGGAGGAGCTGGATTATCTGTCTGATCCGGAGTTTCAGATGGGCGCGGGCGGCATCCGCTCGAATGTGGCCGACATGCTGAAGTTCGACAGGGCGCTGTTTGGCGGTTATATCCTTAATGAGAAGTCAATGGATGAACTCCTCACACCTGTTGACGGATATGCATGCGGCTGGCAGATAAGAGACGGTTTTGTATACCATTGCGGAGATGTTCCCAGATTCTCGACAAGCAATTATATTATCGAACGGGACGGAAAGAGGATCTATATTATCCTTATGGCCAATCTGAAAGGTGATTACCGCTCGGTTATACCTAAAAATATTGACATGATGTTTTGACGGAAAGGAAATAAGGAGGAAGCGAAATGAAAGAACTGATCATACCATCGAAATTGAACGAGGGCGATAAAGTCGCATTTATCTCGATCTCAGGCGGACGCGCCGGAGATGAGGATATGCTTCCGAGATACCTCCTGGGTAAAAGGAGATTCGAACGGATCTTTAATGTGAAAGTGGTCGAAACTCCCAATGCGCTTAAGGGAAGTGAATATCTTTATGAGCATCCCGAGAAAAGAGGCGAAGATTTGATATGGGCACTGAAGGACGATTCCATCAAAGGGATCATCTGTAATCAGGGCGGAGATGATTCCTACCGCGTTCTTCCGTATATCGATCCGCAGGTCATTCATGATAATCCGAAGGAGTTCATGGGTTTCTCCGATATTGCCACATGGATGGCGGTTTTCACATATGCAGGTGTCCGCGCTTATTACGGTCCCACCGTTCTGACTCCGATCGCACAGCCCGGAAAACTTGATGAATATACGGAAGAGGCGATCAGACGGACTCTGTTCTCGAATGAGGTAATAGGCAGGATCAAGCCGGCAGAAAAGACCACTCCCATTGACTGGGCTACAACATATACTGTTGACGGGGTGCAGTATGAACGTTTCCCCGATAATGATGAGATCGAGGATCTGAAGGATCCGATCCCATGGGAAGACGGAACCGGCTACAAGGTATTGCAGGGCTCCGGAAAAGTCAGAGGACATGTTATCCCGGTCTGCGGAGGCCCTCTCTGGCAGATAATGGGGACGAAGTTTTTCCCTGGTCCCGATGTCTGGGAAGATTCCATCATTGCGATGGAACACTGCAGTATCTACGGCAGTAAGTTGGCCGGATTGCATGAGCTGCGCGCATTTGCCGCGGCAGGTATATTTGATAAGGCAAAGGCTGTGATCACTGGTCCTATGGATGATGACAGCAGGGAAACCATTCTGAAGGTTATGCATAAGGAAATTCACAGACCGGACATGGTCATAATGGAAAATGTCGATTACATCCACAGAACTCCGATGACGGTCCTTCCCGTCGGTGCGCTGATGGAAATAGACTGTGATGCTCCCGGAATAGAGATACTGGAACCGGGAGTGACATGATCAGCAAGCTGAACAAACGCAACATCTGTCAGTCTTTATCTGTATATATAGTAGCTGGCAGGAACAGGCCTGTTTGCGTATGAGTTTGTGAAAGGAGCTGATGTTATGAGACGTTTGTTTTCTGTCGCGGCTATTTGTCTGATCGTTTGCTTCATGCTCTGTTCGTGCGGCAAAGTAAACGGCTATAAGAAAAAAGATCTTGTACCGGTAAATGAGGATGCAGGCAGGGACAGTATCCTTGTTTTCGCGGTCGACCATAATGAAGGTAAAGACATTACCGTCAAGATAAAGAACCTCACGGATGATGTCTTCTGTTACGGTGAGTATTATTCGATCCAGGTGTTTATCGACGGAGTCTGGTATTACGTTCCGATGGTGAATGAGAACGTGGTTCACGATCTGGGTCATGAACTGCAGCCGGGACAGAGTTATGCTTTGACGTACAGTCTGTACCCCTATGGCGGAAAACTGTATCCCGGACACTACCGTATCGCCTGCTGCGGTATAGGTGACGGTGCCAACAACTACTATGCCGAGTTCAACGTAATGGCTGACATGAGTTATAAATGGGAGACCGTTGAGCCGACAGGATCTTAAATCCGGCTTTTTTGACCGTGTTCTGTAAAAATCCGAAATAATTTTTCCGTTAAGCAACACTTCTTTCCTGATGTGTTGCTTAAGCCACAAACCGCCGATGCATTAACGATTGTTAGGGCTGCGTTTTCCGTTGATAATGAAGCCATCAAACAAAAACACAGAAAAACGGAGGATACGGCAATGACAGATATTAGATTAGACAAAAGAGAGATCGGACAGGAAGAGTTGGATATGGTTTCCGGTGGCGGTCCCGGATGCAACGTAGAGAAGATCAGAGATAAGGACATGTTGAGCCTCAGCCTCGAAGAGAGCAAGTACATCTACTATAGAATGTATGTAGTAAGACTCACAAAGGACATCACAGAGACAACAAAGATCATCTGCAGGGAATTCTACAGATTCGGTGATCATCAGCTTCTGGTTGACTTCGTGGCAAAGTGGTATCCGAGAAAAGTAAAAGTTCAGGATTTCGAATTTTATTTAAAATATGAACAATACATCTATCCGTCCTGATCACGGTGAAAGTTCAAACTAGGTAAATAAAAGAAGTTGACACAGCAGGGTGACTTACATCATTTTGGCAGTCAACTTCTTTTTATACTGGAAAAACTGTTGACTTTTCGTACAAACAGTATTATTTTTGTCATAACAATCAAACCGTTGATGCGGAGATAAAGGTAGTTGCAGACCCTACAGAGAGCTTCCGATGCTGAGAGTGAAGCGGGAAACGGATTATCAAATGGACCGCGGAGGGTGCATTAAATGTGCAACGTAAGACTCGCGTAAGAAGTCCGGGATATGTTGGTATCCTATGAGTGTGCGTCTCACAAACGCAAAGCCAGGGTGGCACCGCGGATTATGCTTAATTCGTCCCCGGCAGGAACACTATAATTCCTGTCGGGGATTTTTATTTCCGGCAGAACCAACCGGAAGGAGAAAAACAACATGATCAAGGCAGCAATCGAGAAGATCGTAAACAAGGAAGACCTTACTTACGAAGAGGCGTACGAGACAATGAACGAGATTATGGGAGGAATGTCCACATCCACCCAGAACGCGGCTTTCCTTGCCGCTTTGTCCACGAAGAGTGCAAGATTCGAGACAATCGATGAGATCACGGGATGCGCAGCAGCAATGCGTGAGCATGCTACAAAAGTGGATAAGGGCAATATGGAAGTCCTTGAGATCGTAGGCACCGGCGGAGACAGGGCAGGAAGCTTCAATATCTCAACAACATCAGCTTTCATAGCAGCTTCAGCAGGCATCAAGGTCGCAAAGCACGGAAACCGTGCAGCTTCATCAAAGTCAGGAACCGCTGACTGCCTTGAGGCTCTCGGCGCAAACATCAATCTTGAACCTGAGAAGTGTGTAGAGCTCTTAAAGAACGTCGGCTTCTGCTTCTTCTTCGCACAGAAGTATCACACATCGATGAAGTACGTAGGACCTATCCGTAAGGAATTGGGTTTCAGAACGGTATTCAATATCTTAGGACCTTTGACAAACCCTGCAACACCTGATTTCTATCTGCTCGGCGTTTACGATCAGTATCTTGCAGAGCCTGTTGCACACGTTCTTAAGTCACTGGGTGCAAAGCGTGCTCTCGTCGTATACGGTGAGGACAAACTCGATGAGATCTCCGGTTCTGCCGAGACATTCGTCGCAGAGCTCAAGGCAGACGGCTCCATCACCACTTATGAGATAAAGCCTGAGGATTTCGGATTTACCAGAGGTACAAAAGAGGATATCCTTGGAGGTACTCCTGCCGAGAATGCTGAAGTAACCAGAGGCATCCTTGAAGGTAAGATCACTGATGCAAGAAGAAACGTCGTCTGCATGAATGCAGGTGCTGCTATATACGCTGCAGGCAAGGCAAATACGATCGAAGAAGGCGTAGGCCAGGCTAAGCATCTTATCGACAGCGGCAAGGCACTGGAAACACTCAACAGATTCGTTGAAGAATCAAATAAGTAATAGATCTTGAAGGTAAGGTAGTTCTTATGGCAGACGTCTTGAGCGAGATCGCAGCTAATAATCAGAAGATATATCTTGAGAAGAAACTCGATATATCCCTGTCGAAGATGATGGATATGGCATATGCCGCATCCGGTACCGGTTTTGCTTTCGAGAATAAGCTCAAAGAAAAAGGTTTGAGCTTTATCTGCGAGTGCAAGAAAGCGTCCCCTTCGAAAGGGATCATCGCACAGGATTTCCCTTATCTTGAGATAGCAAAGAGTTACGAGCAGGCAGGTGCATCATGCATCTCCGTGCTGACCGAACCGAAGTGGTTCATGGGTTCTTTGGATTACATGGACGAGATTGCTTCCGAAGTCAGCATTCCTGTCCTTAGAAAAGACTTCACGGTCGATGAGTACATGATCTACGAGGCACGTGCTCATAAGGCATCCGCAGTGCTCCTCATCTGTTCTATCCTCGACTCTAAGACGCTCGGCAGATTCCTTAGGATATGTGATGAACTGGAACTGACTGCTCTTGTTGAAGCTCATGACAGAAATGAATGCAACATGGCTCTCGGCGAGGGCGCAAGAGTCATAGGCGTCAACAACCGTAACTTAAGGAATTTCTCGGTTGATCCCACAAACTGCTTAAGGCTCAGGGATTATGTCGGAGACAAGGCTCTGTTTGTTGCTGAGAGCGGAGTTAAGACCAGGGAAGATGTTGAAGCATTGGAGAAGGAATGCGTCGACGCGGTCCTCATCGGAGAGTCCATGATGAGGGCGGAAGACAAGAAGGCATTCCTGGATACATTGAGAGGATTGGCATAATGTTCGGTGTTGAGATCAAGATATGCGGATTGTCACGTTTGGAGGATGTTATTGCCGTCAACAGATTTGGCGCTGATTATGCCGGATTTGTTTTCTTTAAGAAGTCCAAGCGTTATATAGATCCCTACCAAGCCGGTGAGTTGATAGAATACTTAAGGTCTGATATAAAGTCAGTCGGTGTCTTTATGGATGAACCGCTGGATAATGTCGTATCTGCAGCCAGGATAAGCGGAGTGGAGATGATCCAGCTCCACGGCCATGAGTCTGAGGAATATGTGGAATATCTCAGGAGGACACTGGACCGTCCGGTCATTAAAGCGTTTAAGGCTGATGAGCCGGGAGCTCTCGAAAAAGCACTGCACACGGCGGCCGATCACATACTGATCGATTCGGGTGCCGGTGCCGGCAGGACATTCGACTGGAATATCCTCAAGGGATTCGGAAGAAAGTATTTCCTTGCTGGCGGCCTTGATCCTGATTCTGTCGGTGAAGCCGTAAGGATGCTCGAACCTTTTGCCGTTGATGTGAGCTCAGGTGTTGAGACAGACGGCGTCAAAGATGCAAAGAAGATTGAAGATTTTATAAAAGCAGTTAAGCACGGAGGTAAATATGCCTGATTCAAAGGGAAGATTCGGAATACACGGCGGACAGTATATCCCCGAGACTCTGATGAATGCTGTAATTGAGCTTGAAGAGGCTTACAACCATTATAAGAACGATCCTGAGTTCAATAAGGAACTCACAGAACTTTTGAACGATTATGCGGGACGCCCGTCAAATCTCTACTATGCAGAGAAGATGACCAAGGACCTGGGCGGCGCAAAGATCTATCTCAAGAGAGAGGATCTTAACCATACAGGTTCGCATAAGATCAACAACGTTCTTGGTCAGGCACTTCTCGCAAAGAAGATGGGCAAGACAAGACTCATCGCTGAGACAGGCGCAGGCCAGCATGGTGTTGCCACGGCAACGGCAGCCGCTCTCTTCGGAATGGAATGCGTTGTGTTCATGGGCAAGGTAGATACGGAGCGCCAGGCTCTTAACGTTTACAGAATGAAGCTCCTCGGAGCTGACGTTGTCCCTGTAACTTCAGGAACAGCAACGCTTAAGGACGCAGTGTCCGAGTGCATGCGCGAATGGACGACAAGGATCGACGATACGCATTACTGCTTAGGCTCGGTCATGGGACCTCATCCTTTCCCGACTATCGTAAGGGATTTCCAGGCAGTTATCTCACGTGAATCAAAGGCCCAGATCCTCGAAAAGGAAGGCCGCCTTCCTGATTATGTTCTCGCTTGCTGCGGCGGCGGTTCAAATGCGATCGGATCTTTCTATCACTATATCGAAGATAAGGAAGTTAACCTCATCGGCTGCGAAGCTGCAGGAAGAGGAATAGATACGTTTGAGACAGCAGCCACGATCAATACGGGCAGGCTCGGAATCTTCCACGGCATGAAGTCATATTTCTGCCAGGATGAGTACGGCCAGATCGCTCCCGTATATTCGATCTCCGCAGGCCTCGATTATCCGGGTATCGGTCCTGAGCATGCCAATCTCCACGATACGGGCAGAGCGCAGTATGTTGCGATTACGGACGATGAGGCAGTAAATGCATTTGAGTACCTTTCCAGAATGGAAGGAATAATCCCGGCTATCGAGTCTGCACACGCGGTAGCTCATGCGATGAAGCTCGCTCCCACGCTTTCCAAGGACAAGATCATGATCGTTACGATCTCCGGCAGAGGCGACAAGGACTGCGCTGCGATTGCACGTTACAGAGGGGAGAACATCAATGAGTAATATAGCTAAAGCATTTGAGAACGGCAAAGCGTTCATTCCTTTTATAACATGCGGCGATCCTGACCTTGAGACGACTGCAAAGTGCGTTGTAGAGATGCAGAAAGCCGGCGCATCAATTATCGAGCTTGGTATCCCTTTCTCCGATCCTACGGCTGAGGGTCCGGTCATCATGGAGGCAAGTCTTCGTGCTCTTGAAGGCGGCTGCACCACGGATAAGGTTTTCGATATGGTAAGAAAGCTCAGAACTGAGATGGGAGTTACGATTCCCATGGTCTTCATGACATACGCGAACGTCGTATTCTCATACGGAATCGAGCGTTTCTGCCAGAAGTCAGCTGAGGTCGGCATTGACGGCTTCATCCTGCCTGACGTGCCTTATGAGGAGAAGGATGAGTTCGATACTATTTGCAAGGGATACGGCATAGACCTGATATCCCTTATCGCGCCCACTTCACATGAGCGTATCTCCATGATCGCGAAAGAGGCATCAGGCTTCATCTACATCGTATCGAGCCTAGGAGTTACCGGCGTCAGGAGCAATATCACGACTGATATCCCGTCGCTCTGCGCTGCAGTCAAGTCTTCAACTGATGTACCATGTGCGATCGGCTTCGGAATCTCAACTCCGGAGCAGGCTGCTTCCATGTCCAGGAGCGCCGACGGCGTGATCGTCGGTTCAGCCATCGTAAAGATTATCGCTCAGTACGGCAAGGACGCTCCTTCGCACGTTGGCGAGTATGTGAAGTTGATGGTCGATGCCATTAAGTGATCTTTAGACAAAAATAAAAAACGACTGATTATAGCAGGAGGACAGGTGTGTCCTCCTGTTGTTTTTTCGCATTTACCCAGTTCGTGACCTAAACCCGGATAGTGTAAGATGGTACTATCCCACCGTAAGGAGGCATGAGATATGGACCAGATCAAGATAGGCGCTTTGCTTAAGGAATTAAGAAAAGAACGCAAGCTTACACAGGAAGAGATAGCCGGTAAGTTCGGTGTGTCTCAGAGATCTGTTTCGCGGTGGGAAAACGGAAACACAATGCCGGACATCAGTATTCTGATCGAATTGGCTGATTTCTATGATGTTGACCTTCGCGAAATTTTAAAAGGCGAAAGGAAGGCAGAAAACATGGATGCAGACTTAAAAGAAACATTGGAAATGGTGTCGGATTACACTAATGAAGAGAAAAAGAAGATCGCACGATCTCTTATTGTAAAGACGGTTGTTACCGCGCTGGCATTTGTACTGCTCGGGATAATCATTCTATTACGGCTTGAAAGCAATTTCTGGTGGAATCAGACAGCGGAACTGTGCCTCATACTCGGAATTACGTATCAGGTGTTTAATATCTTCGAGCTTTTGCAGCTGACGGGAAAGACCGGCAGGAAGAACGAGGGCAAATACATTGCCATTACGATCATTGTTTTCATGGCATTGAATATACTGACCATGGCAGTCGAATACTTCAGATGATCTGAATCCCAGGACTTTTCCTTTTCCGCATTTATGCCTGTATTAATGCCGGAAATTGTGATATTCTAAACTTACTTTGATGTTCAAAGTATTATAAGGGGCGGATCGAAAATGGGAAAAAAGAGCAGAGAGATAAAGACTCTTGGCGGTGCAGGCATCGCCGGACTTGCCATATTCTACTTAAGCTATGTTCCTTACCTGATGCTTGCGTGGGGGGCGGCTTTCGGAACTGACACCTTCTTCGGAGGCGACCTTTTCCGCGGTTATGTATACGGGTTTGAAGCCGTGGGATACATAGGACTCTTTTATTCGACCCTGCTCCCGGTATTGCCGGTTTGCCTCTTGTATCAGGTCCTTTTCGGGCTGCTGTATATACGCAGGCTTCCCCGGGATATCAAAAGGCCTGCAGGGATCTATGCCGGCGTGTTTGCCTTGCTGATCCTTGTTCCGTGTCTCGTATATTCCGGCAGGGAACTGGTCTATTACTCGAAGAATGTTCACTTTATACGCGAAATGCTGTCCGAGAAATACGGCGAGAAAGTTGCGGCGGATTGTAAGATCAGGCTCGATGATATGGAAGATGAGGAGTTCAACGTATATTCCCCGATACTGCTTAAGGACCGTTCATTTACGGTAAGCCGTAACCGTGAGGGTGATTTTGATGACCACGGATACCTTATCCTGGAGTTTGAGAACGAGAATGAGGGATTCCGTGAAGACCTGAACCGTTACGCTGATGAAAAGTTTGATATGCCTTCGGATATGCATCTTGAAGCATATTGCGAGGGACTTGATTTCGGCAGTTACAGGTATGGTGACGACTATGCGTCCCTGATTCCGTCAGCCGGTTATTCTGTTTTTAAGATGTATGTCGAGCTTGAGGATGCCGATCAGGAAACGCTCGAAAAGCTCCTGGTCAGCATTTGGGAGGAGCAGTGCCCGAAGTTTTCGGATCTGCTGGACAGTTCGCTCGTTATCATCGTATCCGTCAAAGGTCAGCCCGTTGCAAATATGCAGATAACACTGCCGATCCCGGAGAACCGTAACCTGCCTGTCGGCTCGATCGGCGTTCTGGATGCGGGCAGGGAACAGTACGGGCTGATCGACAAGGCGTTTTACATCTGAAACGTTTCATAGAATTGTTTCTTTCTGCCGAAATGGCCCTTTTTATCGGTTGAAAAGCACCCCTTACTTTTATATAATGAACACTCGGAAACTATGTTTCATTCCACCAACAAATTCCTTGAAAGGAAAGGAGAAATAGACATGATTTATTCAACAGAGATCAAGAACATGTGCTCTGTTCATCAGGGTGTTCATCACGGTGCTGCACCGATCCCTGAGGAAGCAAAGTGGGTAAGCTCCAAGGAGATCAAGGACATCTCCGGTTACACACACGGTATCGGCTGGTGTGCACCTCAGCAGGGCGCCTGCAAGCTGTCTCTTAACGTTAAGGACGGTATCATCCAGGAGGCATTGGTTGAGACGATCGGCTGCTCCGGTATGACACACTCCGCTGCTATGGCATCTGAGATCCTTCCCGGACTCACGATCCTTGAGGCTCTTAATACAGACCTCGTTTGCGATGCCATCAACACTGCAATGAGAGAGCTCTTCCTCCAGATCGTTTACGGAAGAACACAGAGTGCTTTCTCTGAGGACGGACTCCAGATCGG
>Ga0247611_10000804_pt1 | contig 60466 bp, 49 predicted proteins | sample 177DNAGHGhighgp2_FD_192422 | JGI IMG/M metagenome (GOLD analysis project Ga0247611, IMG submission 192422) | Sheep rumen microbial communities from Palmerston North, Manawatu-Wanganui, New Zealand - 1770 DNA GHGhigh gp2 | ecosystem: Host-associated > Mammals > Digestive system > Stomach > Rumen... | reverse complement strand
GTCACACTATAGTGGCAACGCAGTATTATATGCACCAGTCGAGCCAGGAAATTACGATACCACAGAATCATTGCGTCCCTCCATTTAGTTGCGATACCAGTTCATCCCACGTCAGATCCTCGCCCTCGGTGGTAGAGGCTATATAGCCCATCTCTGCACGCGCCTGCTCCTGCGGGAACGTGAAATACGTACACTGGCACGAGCAGAGCAGTTCGCCCTCCGCGCTCAGCAGTTCGCCATCCACGATGGCTACGTTCCTACGCATCTCCGTGAGGCGGGCACGCAGCTTGATATAGGGCTGGAGCGTGGAGACGGGTTTGCGATAGCGCATATCCATCTTAGCCGTCACGCCGGCCGTCTGCAGTTTATGAAACACCACCCAGCCGCATACCTCGTCGAGCAGCACAGCCTGTATGCCGCCATGCAGGGTATTGATCCACGACTGGTGGTTTTGGGTCGGTTGCCAGATAGAGACGATATCGTCGCCGTCCTCATAGAAGCGCATGCGCGCACCGATGGGATTGTCCGGACAACAGCCGAAACAATTATACCCGGGCACACCGCGCCAAGGGTTGTTGATTAGTCGCATGATCGTCTCGCTTATTTAGCTGCCTTGAAGCTCATGTCGAGCGATTTGTAGGAATGGGTCAACGCACCTACCGAGACGAAGTCCACGCCCTGCTCGGCATACGAGCGGATGGTATCTATCGTGATACCTCCGCTGGACTCGATCTCCATATGTCGGCCGGCCTGGCGCTCCCACTCGCGGATGAGGATGACGGCCTCACGCGTCTTCTCGGGCGTGAAGTTGTCAAGCATGATGCGGTCGGGGATATTGGTAGCCAGCGCCTCGCGTATCTCGTCGAAGTTGCGCACCTCGATCTCGATCTTGAGGTCTTTGCCCTTCTCGCGGCAATAGTCGCGTGCACGCTCCAGCGCCGCCGTGATACCACCGGCAAAGTCCACGTGGTTGTCCTTCAAGAGGATCATGTCGAAGAGTCCGATACGGTGGTTCATACCGCCGCCGAGCTTAACTGCCTCTTTCTCCAGGTAGCGCAGACCCGGCGTCGTCTTGCGGGTGTCGAGCACGTGGCAACCCGTATCCTCGATGAGGCTCTGGTAGCGGTGGGCCGTCGTAGCTACGCCCGACATACGCTGCATGATATTGAGCATCGTGCGCTCGATCTGCAGCAGGCTGAGCACACGGCCATACACCTTGAAGGCGATATCGCCGGGCTTCACCTGGGCGCCATCCTCGAGGAATTGTTCAAAGCGGCACTCGGGGTCGAAGTAGGAAATGATCTCCTTGGCCACCTCTACGCCGGCCAGGATACCGGTGTCCTTGATGATCAGCTGTTGGCATCCCATCTCCGTGGGCGGGATGCAACTGAGCGACGTGTGGTCGCCGTCACGAATATCCTCGTGAAACCAGATCTCGATGAGTTTTTTCAATTCTTGCTTATCCATAGTGCTATTTCGTTTATTTCTTTACACGTATTTTCTGTCCCGGGTGGAGCACGGTCTTGTCGTTGAAGCGGTTCAGCTTCTTGAGTTCCGCCACGGAGATGCCTTTCTTGTTGGCTATCGACCAGAAGCTGTCGCCCTCGCGCACCACGTACCACTTGGCGGCCTCGGCAGCCTTACGTTTGCGTTCCTCCTCGGCTTTCTTCTTGGCCTCAGCCTCTTTGCGGGCTTTCTCGGCAGCCAGTTTCTTGGCACGTTCGGCAGCCTGCTGGCGAGCTATCTCGGCCTGACGAGCTTTCTCGGCACGCTCGGCTTCCTCGCGGGCACGTTGCTCGGCCTTCGCCTGGCGCTCCTGGTGGAAAGCCTCCAGCTCTTCGGGCGTCATAACTGTGGTATCCGGCAGTATCTCCTGCACCTCCGGCAACTTGGTCTGCACCTGAGCCGGCTTCTTCTGGCCCTTGGCTGTGAACATATTATGCGTCAGCAGTACGATACCCTCGTTCTGCAGGTCGCCTCGGTCGAAGTTGATGATCAGTTCGGGATTGATGGTGATACCGCGATAGCGGATCTCGAAGTGGAGGTGGGGACCCGTACTATGGCCCGTACTACCACCGCGACCGATCACTTCGCCGGCCTCTACACCCTGATCTTCCTCCACAAGGATCTTACTGAGGTGACCATAGACGGTCTCAAAGCCATTGTCGTGACGTACTACGACATAGTAGCCATAGCCACCCGCATCATAGCCGCATACGCGCACCTGGCCACGCCATGCAGACAGCACGTTGTCGCCCGTACGCAGGCCTATATCCGTTCCGTAGTGCCAGCGACCGAAGCGCGGACGCCATCCAAAGTGGGAGGTCACGCGTCCCTTATGCGGCAGCGAGAAACCGGTCAGGTCCACGCGCACCGTATCCGGCAGACTGGCAATCTCTACGCCATAGGGGTTGACGCGATAATTGGTCCACACGCCCTGGTAGATCGAGTCGGCCGGGTGCACTTTCGGCTTGTTCCGCGGCTCAGGTTGCAAGCGATAGACCACGACACCATCCGGCGTACGAATGATGATACGCTCTTGCAGCTTGTCCTTCGGTATATCCACTACCAGCGTATCTCCTACCTGATACCCCTGGAACAGCAAAGGAAGCACACCTCCCTGCTCATCTATATCAGCGATATCGTATGGCTCGAAATCTTCATCATCACCGACTTCCGCTTCGATATACATACCTATCGCAACCTCCTCGGGGGTCAGTCCGGCCGTATCTGCTATCATCTGAGCACCTGCCAGCATAGGCAGGAATGCCAATAATATAGTCGTTATTCGTAGTTTACTCATACAGCATATGCAAATTTATACAACAGCCATGCGCCTACGGCCAGTACGATCACCACGAGCGCAGCGATCAACCATTTCTGCCATGCCGGCATACCCTCTTTCACGAAGGGGTCTTTCAGTTTCAGCACGGGGTACTTAGCCTGGTCGGTCAGCGTAGCGCCAAACAGCACGTTGATGATGGCGTCGGCGTTCACAGCCCATCCGTTGGCATTGAGCAGCGGTGCCAGGTTGCGACGACGCAGTTTGAGGAAGGCAATCAGCATCGACGGACCGGAGATCAGGAGCAGCAAGCCCAGGATCACCAGTATCTGTTGCCACCAGGTCAGCACTACCCATCCCTTGGCGATGCTTACCAGCATCGTACCTATCGCACCGATAGCCATGCCAAAGGCGGCAAATATACCGGCAAACTTGGCGATATCGAATGCTTGTGCTGAAGATTTCATCAACTGCTTTTTCTCTGGCGATTCTTGTGCAGTTTCTGCAGTCGGCATCTGCTGCGATTTCTCGTCCACCTTGGTCGTAATATTCTCAAACTGCTTCTGCTCTTTCTCTGCCGCACGTTTGTTAATCAACTCGGTCACCCAGTTGCCGAACTTACGATACGGGGTCCAGAAGGCCTGGCGGATAGATATCGGGTTGTCGATGATCTTATAGACCGTTGCATCCCACTCACGTCCCTGGCGATCGTAGAAGACGGCATTCTTGCCTACGGTCAGGTTTTGCACCTCACCTACGGTGACAGCCGCTACGATCTGGATTTTCTGCTTGAGGGTCTGGTTCTCGCAATCGCAATAGACGAGGAACATACCGCTCAGTCCGGCCTGCAGGTCGTGCTTAGCCATGTCGGTCACGCGCAAGCAGAGGTGGCATGCACGCTGGTCGATCATGAGCGTTCCGGCCTGGAAGATGCCGAGTTTGTCGGATAGGTCGTAGAAGTCCTGGAGCGTCACGAAGTTATGGAGCAGCAGTACGTAATCGCGGCTGAGGAGCAGCAACTTACGTAGCGGCATATATTTGGCCTTGGCATCAGTCAGGGCCTTGGCGTTGGCTTCTTCGGCAGCTTTCTTGGCCTCTTCCCAGGCGGCGATCTGTGCACCCATCTCCTGGTACTTCTTCTCGGTCATGCCGGGCTTAACGGTCTCCTCGGGGATCTGGGCCAGGCCGATCTTCTGCAACTTATCCAGTTCGTAGTAGGCGGTATATTCCTCCTTCTTGGCCTTGTGGGCCGCTATGACGTCGGCCTCTATCGGTGCTTCGGGCACTGGCACTTCGTCTATCTTGATCGCCTCCAGCACAGCCTCTACGTCGGCCAGGGTGATGAGTTCCGGTTTGTCGAGTTTCTCACCCTCGCTTTCGACTTTCGACTTTTTGCTTTCTACTATCTCTTTGGCTACCGCACGGATGGCTTCGTCGGCGATGTCGTCGAGCTTGAGCTCTGCACGCTGGCGGAAGAGGGTCTGCGGGTTCTTGAGCACCGAGCACAGCCACTTGGCTGCCTCCTGCACCTCCGTGACGCGCAGCTTGCCGTTGCCATCGGTGTCCATGAGGCGGAGACTCTCACTGTCGATCTCCAGGCCCGTGGTGGGGCAAGCCAGTACGGTCCATAGTTTCTTATCCAACTCCGGCAGGTGACGAATGTCCTCACCCGACGATATTTTCACGCGCGTAGAACCGCCTACGCTCACGTAATTCCATTTATAATTACTCATTATTTTAGTGTTTTTTATCGTATTTGGGCACAAAATTACTAAAAAATTTGCACATATCAAAATTTTTGTGTACTTTTGCACGCTTTTTTCGTCGAAGAACAAGTATTGTTCGAGAAAATCGTTTTAATAAACGCTTTTCGGAGAGGCGAGAAAAGGCTAACTGATGTTTAACTTTTTAACGGGATTTTGGAAGCTGGTTATACTAGATTAACTAGAAAACATATCCCAGAATTCTACCACAATGGCAGAAAATCTTTCTCTCCAGAACTTCGACTGGGATGCCTATGAAGCACAAGCTCAAGGCGCAAAAAACGAAGAAGAAATTCAAAAATATGATGGTACGCTCAACGCTATCAAGAACGAAGAGGTTGTAGAAGGTACCGTTATCAGTATCAACAAGCGTGAGGTTGTAGTGAACGTAGGTTACAAGTCGGACGGTATCGTTCCGGCTGCTGAGTTCCGTTACAATCCCGACTTGAAGGTAGGTGACAAAGTAGAGGTTTACATCGAGAGCCAGGAAGACAAGAACGGCCAACTCGTTCTCTCGCACAAAGAGGCTCGCGCTGCCCAGGCTTGGGATCGCGTCAACGAGGCTTGCGAGAAGCAGGAGATCGTTCAGGGCTACATCAAGTGCCGCACCAAGGGCGGTATGATCGTGGACGTGCTCGGTATGGAGGCCTTCTTGCCGGGTAGCCAGATCGACGTGAAGCCGATTCGTGACTACGACGTATTCGTGGGTAAGACCATGGAGTTCAAGATTGTCAAGGTTAATCCTGACTTCCGCAACGTCGTTGTATCGCACAAGGCTCTCATCGAGGCTGAGCTCGAGGCACAGAAGAAAGAGATCGTTAGCAAGCTTGAGAAGGGTCAGGTACTTGAGGGTACCGTTAAGAACATCACCAACTACGGTGTATTCATCGACCTGGGTGGCGTAGACGGTCTGATCCACATCACCGACCTCAGCTGGGGCCGCGTAGCCGACCCGCACGAGTTGGTAGAGCTCGACCAGAAGATCAACGTCGTTATCCTCGACTTCGACGAGGAGAAGAAGCGTATCGCTCTCGGTCTGAAGCAGCTCACTCCGCATCCGTGGGATGCCCTGGACGCAAACCTCAAGGTAGGCGACAAGGTTCACGGCAAGGTAGTAGTGATGGCCGACTACGGAGCATTCGTAGAAGTAGCTCCGGGCGTAGAGGGTCTGGTACACGTCAGCGAGATGAGCTGGAGCCAGCACCTGCGCAGCGCCAACGACTTCCTCAAGGTGGGCGACGAGATCGACGCTGTTATCCTTACCCTCGACCGCGACGAGCGCAAAATGTCGCTCGGTATCAAGCAGCTTAAGGCTGATCCGTGGGAGAACATCGAGAACAAGTACGCTGTTGGTTCGCGTCACTTTGCTAAGGTGCGCAACTTCACCAACTTCGGCGTATTCGTTGAGATCGAAGAGGGCGTTGACGGCCTGATCCATATCAGCGACCTGAGCTGGACCAAGAAGATCAAACACCCGAACGAGTTCACCCAGATCGGTGCTCAGATCGAGGTTGTTGTGCTCGACATCGACAAGGAAAATCGTCGTCTCTCGCTTGGTCACAAGCAGCTCGAGGAGAATCCTTGGGAGGAGCTCGAGGCTAAGTTTGGCGTTGACAAAGTGGTCGAAGGCAAGGTAGCTGAGATCAACGACAAGGGCGCTGTCATCATCCTCGAAGAGGGCGTTGAGGCATTCTGCACCACGCGTCACCTCCAGAAGGAAGACAAGAGCCCGGTAGCTGTTGGCGACGAGCTGAACTTCAAGGTGATTGAGTTCAACCGCGACGCTAAGCGCATCCTCGTTTCGCACCTCCGCACTTGGGAAGAGCGCAAAGAGGCTCCCGCTAAGGCTAAGAAGGCCGCTAAGGCTGAAGAGCCCGCTCTCGAACTGCCGAAGGTTGAGAAGACTACTCTCGGTGACCTGAGCGTACTGGCTGACCTCAAGGCTTCGATGGAGGCTGAGGAGAAGCCCGCAAAGAAAGCTCCGGCTAAGAAGGCTGCTCCCAAGAAGGAAGCTGCTAAGAAGGAAGCTGAGGCTGAGAAGGAAGCTGAGAAGGAGGCTGAGTAAAACCGGTCGCACGATCAGTGCTTAAAAAAGTAATAGGGTGCCCACTCGGACACCCTATTATTTTGGCATTTATCGGCGTGCCCGGAGGCACCTATAACCCGTAACCCGTAACCCTTAACCCTTAACCTTTACGGGGATACTTCCGGAACCAGCTGCTGATCTTCAGCCTAATCACGCCCAGCAGTGCCTCGGAGAAGATGCCACCCGACATCTTGCTCGTGCCCAGCACGCGGTTGACAAAGATGATCGGCACCTCCTTGATCGCGAAGCCGCACTTGTAGGCCGTGAACTTCATCTCAATCTGGAAGGCATAGCCCTTGAAGCGAATCTTATCCAGCTCGATCGTCTCCAGCACCTGACGGCGATAGCATACGAAGCCCGCCGTGGTATCGCGAATCGAGACGCCCAGCACCGTACGTACGTAGAAACTGGCGAAATAGCTCATCAGCACGCGTCCCATCGGCCAGTTCACCACATTGACGCCCGTGACGTAGCGGCTACCGATAGCCAGGTCGGCTCCCTCGTTGGCGCAAGCATCGTATAGCTTAAGGAGGTCATCGGGGTTGTGGCTGAAGTCGGCATCCATCTCAAAGATATAGTCGGCCTTGTGCTCTATTGCCCAGCGGAAGCCGGCGATATACGCAGTACCCAGGCCCTGCTTGCCCTGGCGCTCCACGATATGCAGCGTCTCGGGATAAGTGGTCTTCATCAGGCCCTTGACGATATCTGCGGTGCCATCGGGCGAGCCGTCGTCGATCACCAGCACATGAAACCGGATCGGCAGGTTCATCACCGCATCAATAATAGCGGCTATGTTCTCCTTCTCGTTATACGTAGGGATAATTACTAATCGCTCCATTATCTTTCAATTTTCAATTTTCACCTTTCAATTTTCACTTCGGATCACTTCATCATTCAGCACATACACCGGGCTGGCGCTGGTGCGCTCCAGGGCTTTCAGATACACGTCCCTACCCGGCTTCACGCCGATTGCCTCCAGCGCTTCGGCCACCGTGTCGTAGGCCACCTGCGGGTCGTTGTTCTCCAGCGAGAGATGGCAGAGCCATATGTTCCGCAGTTTCTCCGTATAGTTGCGGGCCAGCAGTTCGGCACAGACGGCATTGCTCTGGTGGCCACGCGGCGAGAGGATACGCTCCTTCAGGTAGGTCGGATACGGACCGTTGAGCAGCATACGCTCGTCGTGATTGGCTTCAATCACCAGGTGGTTGGCCGTGGAGATATAGTGCTCCATGTCCGGATTGGGTTCACCGCAATCGGTGATGATCACAAATCGTTGCCCCAGATAATCAATGGCATAGCCCAGGCAGTCGGTGGAGTCGTGCGAGATGCCGAAGGTTTGGATACGCATACCCAGCAGTTCCCAGGGCAGCGCCTTCTCAAAGTAGCGCCGACTGGTCTTCAGTTTCTCCTTGACGCCATAGTTGCGGTCGATACCGCTGTGTATCTCGCGCGTGGTGTAGATAGGCAGGTGCACACGCTCGCCCAGCGTACCGACCGAGCGGATATGATCCGCATGGTCGTGGGTGATCAGCACACCGTGTATATTGCGGTAGTCGAGCCCCATCTCGCGCAGGTCTTTCTGGATCTGACGCGCCGAGATGCCGGCATCGATCAGGATGCCACCCGTACGCGTGCCCAGGTAGTAACAGTTGCCACTGCTACCACTTGCCAAGCATCGAAATATGAGTTCATTATCCGCCATATTACAAAAAATCGCACAAAGGTACACATTTTTTTTCATATACGCAAGCCTGCGCGCAAAATAAATGCAAAAAATGACGCCTTAGCGTATAAAATACGCGCTGCTTTCTACTTTCGACTTTCTACTTTCGACTTTTTTTCGTATCTTTGCACAAATTTTTAAATTTGGAGTAGTATGACCGTTTTAGAAAAATTGGCTGCCCTGCGACAGCAAATGCATCAGGAGGGCGTGGACGTCTATGTAGTACCCGGCAACGACCCGCACGCATCGGAATACCTGCCGACACACTGGCATGAGATGAACTGGCTCTCGGGCTTCAAAGGCGAGAGCGGCACCGTGGTGGTGACGATGGACCGAGCCCTGCTCTGGACCGACAGCCGCTACTACCTGCAGGCAGGCATCGAGCTGGAGGGTTCGACGATTGAGTTGATGCGCGAATCGGACATCGACTGCCCGAAGATCCCAGAATGGATTAACGGATTAGAAAGGAGTGGAATCGTAGTAGGTGTGAATCCGGAGATGTTCAGCGTGAACGATTTCAGCGAGTGGCAGGAGAAACTGACGCTCCGTTCGGTAGATCTGATCCGGCGCATATGGACCGACGGTCGTCCCGCTATCCCGCAGGACAAACTATATCCCTACTCTGCCGATTTTGCCGGCGAGACCGTAGAGCAGAAGCTCACGCGCATGCGCCGGAAGATGGCCGACAAGCACGGCGACGCACTCATTATCAGTGCACTGGACGAGATAGCATGGTTGCTCAATATCCGCGGCAACGACGTGGCATTCAATCCCGTCGTGGTCAGCTACGTCGTGCTGGAGCAGGACAAATGCACCCTATTCGTACTGCCCGAGAAAGTAGATACCGTAGCTCGCAACTACCTGGATTTCAACGGCATTGACCAGCAGCCATACGAGGCGGTCTTCGACTATATCCACGGTCTGAGCGGCACCGTGCTCTTCGATGGCGCAAAGGTCAACCAGGCCCTCTACGAGGCCATCAATCAAGAAGCCAAGGCCAAAGCCAACGCCAAAGCCAAGGCCAACGCCGTTAACACCAAGTCGCCTATCCTGATCGACAAGGCGCGCAAGAATGCCGTGGAGCTGGAGGGTGAACGCACCGCTATGCTGCAAGACTCGGTAGCCCTCACCCGCTTCTTCAAGTGGCTCGAGGAACTGGAGTCTGATGGCCGATGGCTGACGGCTGATGGCCAACTAACAGAGTGCCAGCTGATGGATAAGTTGCATGAGTTCCGCCTGATGGGCGACAACTTCGTGGAGGAGTCCTTCGGCACCATAGCCGGCTACCAGGGCAACGGCGCCATCGTCCACTACGAAGCTACGCCCGACACCTGCGCCACCGTACATCCCCAGGGCATGTTGCTGCTCGACTCGGGCGGACAGTACCTGGACGGCACCACCGACATCACGCGTACCGTATGGCTCGGAGGCGAAATACCCCAACAGGCCAAGCTGGACTATACCTACGTGCTCAAGGGCCATATTGCCCTGGCTACCGCCCGCTTCCCGCGCGGCACACGGGGCAATCAACTGGACGCTCTCGCTAAGCAGTATATGTGGCAAGCCGGCATCACCTTCGGCCACGGTACCGGTCACGGCGTAGGTCACTTCCTGGGTTGCCACGAGGGACCGCAGAACGTGCGTACCGACAACAATCCTACGGCGCTGGAAGTAGGTCATATTGTCTCTGACGAACCCGGTATCTACCGTACCGGCATGTGGGGCATCCGCACCGAGAACCTCATCACCGTCATCCCGGCCGAGCGCACCGAGGCTTGCACCACGGAGGACGACTTCCTCACGTTTGAGACCTTGACGCTCTGCTTCTACGACACCCAGCTCATCGAACTCTCGATCATGACGGAGGCCGAGATCGACTGGATCAACCGCTATCACCAGCGCGTATATGAGCTCACCGCACCGCTGCTCAATGACGACGAGCGCGAATACCTGCGACGCAAATGTGCACCCATCAGCAAATAAACAACACGAATTATGACACTCGAACAAATACTCACACAACAGGTCGTAGCAGCTGCTCAGGCGCTCTACGACATCCAGACTACCCCGCAGCAGGTACAGCTGCAGAAGACCCGTCCCGAGTTTGAGGGCGACATCACGCTGATAGTCTTTCCCTTCGTCAAGGCCGCTCGCAAAGCCCCCGCACAGGTGGCGCAGGAGATCGGCGAATGGCTCGTAGCCAACAGCCGGGGACTCATCGCCGGCTATAACGCTGTGCAGGGCTTCCTGAACCTGAAGATTGCCCAGCATTTCTTTATCCAACAGCTCCAAGAGATAGCAGCCGACGCCAACTATGGTCGTCAGCCGGAGAACGGCAAACTGATGATGGTGGAGTACAGCTCACCCAACACCAACAAGCCGCTCCACCTCGGACACGTGCGCAACAACCTGCTCGGCTACTCGATCGCCAAGATTCAGGAGGCAAACGGTTGGAAAGTTGTCAAGACCAATATCGTCAACGACCGCGGCATCCATATCTGCAAGTCGATGCTGGCATGGCTGAAGTTCGGTAACGGCGAGACGCCCGAATCCACAGGCAAGAAGGGTGACCACCTGATTGGTGACTACTACGTACGCTTCGACAAGGAGTATCGCAAGCAGATTGCCGAACTCGTAGCCGGTGGCATGGACGAGGAGACGGCTAAGAAAGAAGCGCCGCTTATCAAGGAGGCACAGGCTATGCTGCTCCGTTGGGAGCAGAACGATCCCGAGGTGCGCGCGCTCTGGGCACGCATGAATGAGTGGGTATATGCCGGATTCGACGAGACCTACCGCCGTATGGGCGTCAGCTTCGACAAGATCTACTACGAGTCGAACACCTACCTGGAGGGCAAATCCGAAGTAGAGAAAGGACTGGCTTCCGGTCAGTTCTACCGCCGCCCAGACGGATCCGTTTGGGCCAACCTCGAGAAAGACGGACTGGATGAGAAACTGCTGCTCCGCTCCGACGGTACGTCGGTCTATATGACCCAGGATATCGGTACCGCCAAGCTGCGCTACCAGGACTACCCCATCGACAAGATGGTCTATGTTGTTGGTAACGAGCAGGAGTACCACTTCAAGGTACTCTCTATCCTGCTCGACCGTCTCGGATTCCCCTTTGGCAAAGAGCTCGTCCACTTCTCCTATGGTATGGTAGAGCTGCCTAACGGCAAGATGAAGAGCCGCGAGGGCACCGTAGTGGATGCCGACGACCTGATGGATAAGATGGTGGAGGATGCCAAGGAGATTTATCTCCAGAAGTCAGGAGATTCAAACAACATCAAACAATCTCAAACGATTTCAAACGAGGAATCTAACGAGATCGCCCGCAAGGTAGGTCTCGGCGCGCTGAAGTACTTCATACTGAAGGTGGATCCGCGCAAGAACATGCTCTTCAATCCCGAGGAGTCGATCGACTTCAACGGCAATACGGGTCCGTTCATCCAGTATACCTACGCCCGCATCCGGAGCGTGCTGCGCAAAGCGCAGCCCCAAGAGAATCCAGATTCTCTAGAAAATCTAGATTCTCTCGATCCGAAGGAGCTCGCCCTGATCCAGCGCCTCATGGAGTATCCCGCCGTAGTGCGTCAGGCCGGTCAGGACTTCTCGCCGGCTGTGCTGTGCAACTACGCATATGCTTTGGCCTGCGACTTCAACTCGTTCTACCACGATTGCTCGATCCTGAACGAACCCGATCAACAAAAGCGCGCGCTACGTCTGCTCTTGAGCCAAACCGTAGCACGCACTATATGTGACACTATGTCGCTGTTAGGTATCGAGGTACCCGAGCGTATGTAAGACCTATTGCATCGCGGCGCGCAGCAGATCACGTAGCTGCTGCGGGTCGGATTGCTCACGCAGGATCACCAGAATGGTATCCTCGCCCGCTATAGTGCCAAGCACCCGTTCAGGTGCTTGGTTTTCTATTTCCTTGGCCGCCACGCCGGCATAGCCCTGTTTGGTCTTCACCACCACGAACGGCGCACACACATCCACGCTCTGCATCGCCTGACGCAGCAGTTCGCTCTGGATAGCCCGTACGCGCGGCTGCGCCGGTTCTTCCGGCACGATATAGCGCACCGTACCATCCGGCATTGTGCGTTTCTCGGCCCTGAGGTCACGCAGGTCACGGCTGAGCGTAGCTTGCGTGGTCTCGATGCCCTGCATCATCAGTACTTGTAGCAGTTCTTCCTGACCTGCTATCACGCGCGTGCGTAGCATGTGCGCGATCGTGCGCAGGCGCACGTTCCTTATATTTGTATTATTCAATCTTCCCGCCATAAGCTAGTATTTTTAATTATCATTTATTCATCTCATCAACGTCCATTACACAACCAGCACATATTTTTTGACATACTGTGCAAAGAAGACGTCATAAACCCGATAGATATCTTCATTTTTCACAACGATATCTTTTTCTTGCAGAGCCCGCATAGCTGTCTGTACAGAACTCGTCAACGCAAGTTTATGTTTTGAGATAAACTGTTGCGAAGTAATATTCCTGGCCTCACCCTCACTGATCACCGCAAAAAGTACACTCTTTTGCTTAGGTGGCAATTTGGCCAACATCTCCAAATAGAATGGTTCCTGGACTCGAATCACATTTTGCATAGCCGTTTCTATATACTCTGCCGGACAAATCTCCCCTTCCCGCGTTAATTCATACATCTCATTCAGCAGCACTTGCATATACCACGTTATCCCGCGACACAAATCATATACTGCGCCTACTGTTTCCGAAGCGATCGACTTGCTGCCTTTCTCGAACATCTGCTGCGCAAATGCAGAATAAACATCTACCGGTATCGGCTCCAGCCCTAAATTGATCGTACTTTGGTAAAACGGCTTGGATGGCGATAAGAACATCTGCGTCATTAGATGCTTACGACTTCCGGCAAAGATAAACTGGGTCTTCTTGCAACGCTGAATATAGGTCCGTAACAACGCCTCAATATTCTTCTCGTCATATTCCGCTATTTGTTGGAACTCATCAAATGCCACGATACATGGTTTATCGGCCTGTTCCAGGAAACCGAACACCTGCTCTAACGTCATGTTCGGTGCTGTAATATCGCCGATCCCGATATCAAAAGTCGGACTACCGGAAATAGGATCCAACTTAAACCCGACGCGGAAGGCGCTTATGATCTGAAAGAACTTCTCTTTCCATGAACTCGCTTGCTGAATACTGCGATATACTTCCTTCCCGAACATGCACACCAATTCCGCCAAGCTACTCGTAGCATATAAATCCACGATAATAGTGTAGTACTGCTTTTGAATCGCAGGCTGAGCAAACAAATGGCTTATAAGCCCCGATTTGCCGATACGTCGATCAGAAATTAAGGTCACATTGCGCCCGTTTCGTACTTGCTTAAGTAGCATCTCCGTCTCTTTCTCTCGGTCGCAGAAGTAATCTGAGGACACATACTTTCCGATCACAAATGGATTCATCTGATTGTTTTTCATATACTTATACAGTCGATTGCCTTCATCGCATTCACAATTATTGTACTTACAATTATTGTACTTGCAATAAATTTTCTGCAAAGGTACAACAAATATTTGGAATACACAAGGATTTATCGTAAAAATTAAAATTTATTTATGGTTTTTACGGTAAAGACTTGTTATTCGCACAACCGTGCGAACGTAACAATATTTGCACACCACGAAAAAAGGCAGCTCATCGCTGCCTTTTCTCGTATCTTACCTTTAGCCTTAGAACGGCTTATCCTGACGTGAAGGAGCCATGTTGCTATGACCACTTGTATTACCGATAGCCAAAGGATTCTGGCCCTCGATCTTCACCACGTCTGTAGTCGGTATGTAGTACGTCTTCTTCATTTCTGTTCAAAAATCGTGCAAAGATACTGCTTTTTTTCGAAATAGGCAAATATTTCTTAATATTTTACACTTTTTCCTACGATATCGTACATCTTTCCGTCCGGAGTAACGATATAGATTTTATCGTCTATCAGCACTTTGCGAACACTCTGGTTTTCGATCTCCGAGTTCTCTACATCCGTCGTCGTCTGACGATCTGCTACGATGCGCAGACCATAGCCACTGGTTGTACCCTTCGTCAGGTCGATCGTATAAGGACTCATCGAGAGGTTCCATACTATGTCGCCGTTCTGGGTCAGGTAGAGCGTAGCATCCTCCGGCGATTTCTCAACCGCGATCTCATACGTACCTGCCTGCGGCGCATAGAGGTTCAGCGGGGTGCTGGCGTTATTACCTACAAGCGGCATCTCGATATCACAGAGGTTCAGTCCGTTGTTGAAGGTCCACATCTGCGCTACCTTAGCACTAGTCGGAGTACCCATCTTCAGCAAGTCGCGTCCAATCACGTACTCACCCGTAGCCTCTTCGCTCGCCGATACCCACAGACGGTCGGCATAACGATCTGCAGATTCAACGGTCAGCGTCAGACAGAACTCATCTACCATACGAGCATCCATACGCGGAGCACGAAGCGGTTTCTCTGCATCAGCTTCTACCAATACAACCGGCTGTACGCTGCCTACCTGAATACTAAACGCCGTACCTACGGCCAATGCTTTGGTATTCCAGTCTGCATCATCGATAACATCATAGCGGTTCCAGGTATGGTTATACATCTGCACTTTCGATATACCGGACAAGTCGGTCAACTCGCGATGTTGCAATGTTCCGTTACCGAAGCCATTCCATCCGCGGTCTTGAGCCTCACCGATAGCCGAAGAGTAATCAGAGGTATACGTACCGCTGTTTGCCAACTCAGAACCGGCCTTCTTCTTGAAGAGGAACGTATTCCAGATCTTCGTTTCTTCGAACGTAATCGTATAGATACGGCCCGGTTCAAGTGTTCCGGTGAAGGTATTCCATGCTTTCTGATTACGAGCACGCATCTCTTCACTATGGCTCATAATAATATAGTCTGTACCATAAATGACCGGTGTGCCATTTTCAGCGAATACCCCGTTCAGAGCATCCACTTCAAACGGTACAACGAAGTCATACCATCCATAAGTAATCTGTCCGGTTACATCAAAGCTCATCTTGAAATAAGCATCACCATTTACATGCAAATTTGACACACTATCTACCTGACCGGAAGCAGCGGCATTGTCAGCATCTCCAAGCTTCGCATCCAAGGTAAAGTGACGTACTTGCAGATCCGCGCTACTGCCCAGATGGATAGCGCCATCGTTCAGTACATGCACATCGCCATACTCTGAACGATCCTCGCTCGTACCCTTCACGGTCAGCGTACCGCCGGTGATGACAGCAATAGATCCGGTATTCTCAATCGTCAAGTTACCTACCGTCACATTCTCGTCAATCTCCAATGCACCGCTAACGATCACATTCGGCTCACTTCCGGTAGGAACAGACGTCCAGTTAGCCGGATTCTGCCAATCGCCATCACCTGCTGCATTCGTAAACTCGTTTACAGGAGCTGCATTTATAACGACATCCACTGTAATCGGCGTAGGTACGTTATGGTTAGTACCCTCTGCCTGCGATGCCTGAATGGTAATGGTATTACCCGGCACATCAATCGTCAACGCACCTGTATTAGCATCGATGTGTGCATAACTATCTCCGCTTATGATCGAATACGTGATATCACCATCCGAAGCCGAAGTAGCCGTATAAGTAGCCGATGCATTGTATACCAATGGCGTCGGAGCAGAGGTCCAACTTAGTGTAGCATTCGCTTTCGCTACATTAACCGCTGCTGTTGTCTCCAAAGTGCTGTACCATGCCGCATTAGTCGAAGGCGTGAATACAACCGCAAATTCCTGTGCATTACCGGCATTCGGAGCCGTAGTTGCAGTTTTCCAAGAGAACGTACCCTCAACAGCATTACCCTTGCTATCTTCAGCCGAAGCGCCCGTAAGCGTAGATGAGAGCAGCGTTTGTCCATATGTGATATCGCTTGCTGTCAGCTCTCCAATCAGCGTCAATGTCTCAGCCGTAACAGTAAACGTTTTTGCTACCGACTCAGCTGCATTGTAGTTCACATTTCCGCCTTGGCTTGCTGTAATCGTAAACTGACCGGGCTGCAGAATAACCACCTGACCACCCTCGATACGTGCTACGGTATTATTACCGCTGGTAACTGCGTACGAAACCGTCAATCCACTCGAAGCGACTGCATTCAATGTCGGTGTTTCGGTCGTTAAGATATCCAATGTCGGGTTCCAAGTAATGGTCTGGCTTCCTTTCTGAATCGTGGCGTTGATTACAACATTAGCAAACATACCGCTCAACGGATCTTGCACCGTTACCGTATTGGTCCACGGGCCTACTGATTGCGGCAGTACAGAAGCTTGCAAATTATAGCTAGCCATATCTCCACACTCAGCCTCTATGGCACTCTCTACAGTCAGACCATTATCGGCATAGAGCCTTGTAACATTCATATTACCCTTCACATTGGCGTAGCTGACCGGAATAGTAAACTCGCGATTCTCGCCCACAGACACATTACCTAAATTGATGGCAGCCTCCTCCGTCGTAATATACGGGAGACGTGTAATTTGGATATTACCTACATAGTGGTATCCTCGTCCGCCGGAAGGACGTACAAAGCGGATATGCGTTACGTTGGGATCCAGCTGAACCTCACCGGAAGATGCCGTTGAATTCTTAGCAGGACTAACGGTAGCCAAAGCGCCGCTCCAACTTAATTTATTGTTGGTCGATTGCTGCACTTGAATACTACCACCAAAATACTCAACGCCCAGTTTCCATGCCGCACCACGCACGTCAAAGCTGAGTTTGTCAGGGGTACCATTGGCATGATCAATAGCAATCGGTGAACCTATGATTTCATCCATGTTACTCTGGAAGAACTCAATCTCGCTCGCTTGCTCGAATACCAACGGCATATCGCAATCGCCTGTTTGGATCTCACGAACGCGTACAGGCAACGTCACAGACGCAGCTGCCTCGTACTCCTCATTACCGGCTACCGAAGCCGTAATCGTTGTATTGCCATAACCGAGCACACGGATATTGGTACCATTTAAGATCTCAATTACGCCATTTGCATCCGGACAGGTATATACAATTTCTTCAGTACGTGCGGGACTTTCAGTTTCAGCACCTTCAGCCACATTCATCACATACACCCTTGCCGTCAGCGGAATCTCATTGCCTACAGACAGCGAACGAGTAAACTGCTGATTCCAGACGATACGCTGGATCTTTTTGTTCGATGCATTGATAGTCTTGCTATCCGATACCGACTTCCACTCATCATTACCGGCTTGGGTGGCCGTCAACGTGGTGGTACCTGTACCTACAATAGTAAACGACAGGCTATCCCCTGCGATTGCAATAATTTCAGGATCTCCGGAATTATATTTAACAGGTAGTTTGCTGGTAGCAGAAGCTGCATCATTCGATGTAAAGGTCTGCGGAAGCGAAATCGGCTCTCCTGCGAAGAGCTCACTCCACTCTATTGCCTGCGACTTCTTTTCCGTAGTAGCATGTACATTGATGGTCTTATTCTCATACGGGGTATAAACCGTAATAACACCATCAATAACTTCCGGATCATCCCAAGCATAAGTTACCGTGATTTCCTTCGTGCCGTTACCTTCCGATGCGAAGGAAGCCGGGCTAACCGTGATATGCGAATGGTTGCTGACAACCTTGATCTGATCCGCACACGTGCTGTAATCTACAGTAAACTTAGCCGTCGTATGGTTTCCTCCAAGCGTATTGGTCGGCATCGTAAGAGACGAAATCTCAACACCGTCCTTATCCTCTAACTTAAACCACTTTTTGCGGGAAACTTTGATATTCTTGTAACGATAATGGATGCCGCTAGTTGTTCCTGAAATACCAAACCGAATATGAGTAATCCTTTCTCCGTTAGACAATGCAGGGAAAGCGAATGGACCAAATTTCTGAAAATCGTTACTTATTCCAAATGCAGAACGTAAGGTAGTCCAATTCTGACCATTATCTTTGGAATATTGTACTATAGACACGTCTCCCATACCAGCATCTCTTTTTGCCTCAAAGGAGACAAGAGATTCGCCTATTCCATTCAATGCTATCGCATCACAATATTGAGCACCGTCCCACCAAGCACTATTGACCTCTTGCTCACTTGCGTGATCTACCACATAGCATGTAGGTTGCGGTGCCTTTACAACATTCACCGTGAAGCTTCCGTTGTCGGCTACATATTTATAGTTCTCCGGCTGCGAAAGAGTCCATGTGGCTGTTCCTAACTTATACGAAGAATATACAACTTTGTCGTTTTGATAGAAAGTGGCTATATCCTTACCTGCGGTCTGCGTGATGGTAATCGGGCAATTGGTGTAGTCCGTGTTATCCGACGTCAGGGTCAATCCATTGTCATACGAATCAACATAAATAGAACTGCTATAATTAGCTACTCCTTTTATCTTGATGGTATTCGGACGCTTATTGATCGTAATATCCTTTGTTACCGTACGAGCGACATAGTTCGATCCTTCTGCAATTGCCATCTGGATACGCAAATTACCAGCTTGACCAAGCGACAAATAGCGGTTGTCTGTAATAGCCGGCGTAGTTGCGCCATCGTTATTGCTTCCGGTCTGAGTAAACGAAACTTTGGAATAGGTAATCGTACCATTTCCTTCACGCGTCCACAAAGTTTGCAAATCTAACGGAGCATCATCCACCTCATACGAATTGGCAATCGTACACGGCACATCAGGAGTAGCCTTAGCCACCGTCACGCTCACATTGCACTCCAACGGATAAGCAGAAATAGCACTGCTGGTCGGAGTAAATACAGCTATTTGATCAGCTTTACCCGCACCAGGCACGGAATTCGGATATTTCCACGCCCACGTACCTTCCACATTAGCAGTACCGCCGGAAAGCGTAGAATTCGAAAGCGTCTGCTCATACGTAATACCTGTAGCCGTCGGATTTTTTGTAATTGCATGCTCAATTATCGTAAACGACTTTGCCGGAGTATTAGAAGATGGATGGTAACTGGAATTTCCGGCTTGATTTGCTGTAATAGTCACGGTTCCGGCTTTTAAGCATGTTACTTGGTTTCCGCTGATACTAACCAAATCAGCCGGACTTGCTGTATATGTAACTGCTAAACCGCTGGAAGCAGTAGCGTTAAGTGTAACGACATTACCACGAACTTTACCTGCCAGAGTCTCTTTCCATGTAATAGACTGAGGCTGCTTGTTGTCAAATATCGCGTAGAGAGTCTTGTTTGCAGTACTACCTGCTGTGTTGTTATTTATAGTCGGTTTATACGGATTTGCTGTTGATTCATACCCCGAGCTACCGTCTGAACTTGTCGACCAGCCCAAAAATTGACACCCTGCAGCAGGTGTTGCTGTAAATGTAGCAATTGTAGATGCGCTTGTCACACCGATCGCTGCCTGAACTGTAGATTTAGTAACAGTTGCAGTAGCCGATCCATAACTGCCATTATTCACACCAGTAGTTGCCGAAAAACCAAAAAGATATTCTTTATGGGTAACTTTGTAAGTAAAAGTAATAGTCGGGATTTTATAAGTAGTACTATTTCCTCCTGTAGATTTTACTAAAGACAAAGGAGAATTGATTTTAGCTGCAGAAATTTCAAATGTTTTAGTTCCTGTTCCGTTTGTCTTACAATCTTGAGTTCCAGTTTTGGTCGTTCCATCGGTCAAATACGCATTTGCTGTTTTCGGACTAATAACCGACTGATAGCCTCGCACCCCCATCAATACTTTCGTCACGCATACATCATAATTAGGATCGGCTTCCCACGTTATTGGAGAACTCAGTTCACTATTTCTACTCTGCGAAGAATAATCAAGACGATTATCGCCCCAACTATCCGAAAAGGCCACACCTGCAATAGTAAAAGTAACGTGATTTACTTTATGCGAAAAACCGGAACTAGTGATATGATTCAAACCCGTTCCATCATACTTTGTCGAGTTATTAAAATCCTCCACTATAACATACTGATCCAGTCCCCACGCACTCTCATTCACGCCAAACAGGCACACCATGAGGAGCGCAAGCATAGTAAGTGCGGGTTTTGTCCGGCTAATCCTAGACCCGGAGCATCGTTCCGTTAAACGGAAAGAGCGGCCTCCGCCTAGAAAGGCTTCACTAAAAATGTTATTAACTTTGTAAATCTTTTTCATATCTTTTTTAACCTTATATTTCCGTTTTATTATATTTTTGCAATGAGACTAATGAGATTATTGAGATTATTGAGATTATTGAGATTATCTCTATCCATTTTGTCCACATTGTCCATTTTGTCTATTTCTCTTTGTCTATTGACCCGGTATTTTATACCGGCCATACTTTGTCTATTGTCTCGGCATTTAATGCCGCTTCTCTTTGTCTGTTGACCCGGTATTTTATACCGGCCATACTTTGTCTATTGTCTCGGCATTTAATGCCGCTTCACTTTGTCTGTTGTCGTCGTATTTTATACGACATTTTCAGCCTCCTACCCTCAGATACTCGTTAGTGATTCGTTAGTTATTCGTTAGTTATTCGTTGGTTCTTACCCCTTCATCACCCCAACCTCACCTCTTCCTAAACAACGTCTGTTAGGTCGGATATCATCCGACAATCTTTTTGTCGTGACGGTTTGACGGTTTTGTTTTTGTCGTGACAAAGTGACAAAGTTGACAAACTTCAATTTTTGTCGTGGCACTTTGGCACTTTCTATTTATTTTTCTTCTTCGTTGTTGCCTCTATCGCTTTCAGCGAAGCGTAGTAGGCTTGTTCTACCGGCGTCAAGGCGCGAACTTGGTACTTTCGGTACTCCGCGATTGCTTTTGTGCGAGCCTCATCTGCCGAGATACTTCCAGCATTGTCCAATACCGGCGATCCGTTCGCCGAAAGGATTCGATCCAGGAGTTCTCTATACTCTCGCATGGTCGTCGGGATATGCTCCATAGCTCGGTTCTCCGCAAAATCAAAATAACCCGATACCATATTATTCAACTTCTTCAATTCCTCTTCACTCAAATAGTTCTTAGCTATCACCACGTCTGCTTGCGTCGGATGCGTTCCCTTGAAGGTCGTCAGCCCCATAAACGGCTGCTCCGAATCTGCACGATGATAAATCAACTCCGAAGCCGTCTGTCCGTGCGTGGCATAGTGTAACTTATTCTGCACCATCTTAAAGAACAATATCGTATCCTCTGCCTTCGCATCATAATCCACACTTGTTGCATACAGATCCAACACCTGGCGATAAAGCACTTTCTCCGAGGAGCGGATATCTTTGATCGTTGCCAGCAGGTCGTACCAGTATTGTCCTCCTGCATTGCCTTTCAGCCGCTCTGCATCAATCGAAAAGCCCTTAACAATATACTCCTTCAGTCGCTCGGTCGCCCATTTGCGAAATTGCGTACCTCTCTGACTGCGCACCCGATAGCCTACTGCGATAATAACGTCAAGGTTGTAAAGTGTAACTTCGTATTGTCTTTCGCGGGTCTCAGGTACGAATGCATATTTTGCACTTGTACTTTTGCGATCCAATTCACCGTCGTTATAAACATTGTTAATATGGCGGGTAATTACCGTCTTGTCGCGGTCATACAACGCAGCCATCTGCTCTTGCGTCAGCCATACGGTTTCGTTCTCCAGCATCACGTCGATTCGCGACTTACCATCCTCTGTCTGGTAAATCACCACCTCGCCCTGCGGCGCATATTTCCGAATCTCCGTTGCCATGCTTACTCTCATACGTGCGCGTATGCACGATTGTTAATCTCTAATTTACTATTGTTAAGATTGCTCACAACTATATGAGCCATACTATCTCAAAATAGTGCACAAAATTAATATTTTTCTTTCATATACGCAAATTTTATACGCGCGCGAGAGCGCGATTATTAATATTGTACAACCGAATATTAACAAATGGTATAAAAATTTGCTGCAAAAGGCTGAATTTCAGAAACAAAAACCTCAAAAACAAGTCCGCTACGCTGATAGAGTATAGACCGCCTTCGGCTGATAGAACATAGACTAAGTAAGCGTGACCATTGATAACATTTTTATTGTTTATTGATGAATGTCATACGTGACTTTTTATGGTTTTTCTGATGATTGATTTTATTTCGAAGAAATGCAGATTATTTGGATAAAATAATCGTTAAATTTATTTATAAGAGCATTTTAGCGGAATAAGATGCAGAGTACGGAGTACTAAAATCAATCATCAGACCGGTTTTTAATGTTTTTTTTCTATCCTAATACACAAAAAAATTAAGCGTCCCGAAGGACGCTTAATTTGCTTATCAACAGCTGAATACTGACAGCTGAATGCTGACGGCTTTCAGCTTACTCTGCCTCACGGCCATCGGTCGTGAAGAGGCGGTCGCCACGACGGATATAGAGCACACCGTTGCGGAAGAATTTCTCTGCCTTCTCGCCGGCCTCTACATTCTCTACAGCCTCATAGTTAGGCGTTACCGTTACGATGAGTTTTACGACGCTCTCGCAGCCAAATTCTGTCTCATCATACTGGTAGAACTCCAGACCCAGCGTATCGCCACGTTGCGTCTCAAAGGTGCCGCTAACGGTCAGATCACCCATCGTCCACTCACCTTCCGGCAAGGTCAGTACTTCGCCTGCCAATACGGTGCGCTCGATCTCGGCATAAGCCTTCTCATGAACCGTTACGATCACGTTGATCAGCGTGTCGCGAACAGCGTCCTCAACCAGCACAGGATACTCGCCTGCGATGCTATATTCTACGCCGCGGTACTCTACCGACTCGCCTTCGCACATCTCCAGTTCTTTCTCCGTCTCTACCGGATCCAGCAGCTCTACCCTTATGTTCAGGCGCTCTATGCTATCGCAACCCAGTACGGTCTGGCCGTAGTGGATAAACCAGAGGTCAGCGGTATCAGCCTTGGTGGTCATATACACACCCTCTACCGGCGTCTCGCCGCGCAGCAGCCAGCCGTCTTGCTCGAAGAGCACAGCCTCGCCTACGGTCTTGGTCTCATCATTCTCGTTATAGTACGGCTGATTAACCGTTACAGTCACCTGATATACAGTATCTACCGTCTCACCCTCAACCAGGATCTCATCCGTTCCGGCCTCGGTATAGGTCGTATCGCGATACGCTACCTGATCGCCCTCGCAGAAGCTGAGCGCAACAGGCACCTCAATAGCATTCTGCTTCGTTACAGTCAGCGTCAGCGTTACCGTAGAGTCACATCCGACTACATTCGTCGTATTAAACGGAATAGTATGCTTACCTACCGTATAACTCGACAGGTCGATGCCGTTCCAGCTCTCTTCTGCGCCATAAACGATGGTCTTCTCGTCCGTACCGAAGGTCGGATGATTGATAGTGATCAGTACGTGTACGATCGAGTCACCACCCATATAGTTTTTGCCTACGGTTACATCACCGGCAAACGACTCCTCATAGCTCTGATTATTAAATACCACAGCCTCATCGCAACTGCTCTGCGAGAACTCGCCATAGGTAGTAGGAGCCACAACGGTAATGGTCTTTACCACGTCCTCAGCCGCATTGTACTTGTAGTTACCAGCCTGCTTAGCCGTAACTTGTGTGGTACCTGCATAAAGCGTAACAAACGCACCATTCTCAAACTTCAGCACATTCGGATTAGCAATCTCGTAAGTTACATCCAAACCGCTGGTAGCCGTAGCCTGAGCCAGCGTAGCGCCGTAGTTAACGGTCTCTGCCTGCTCCCAGTTGATCGACTGGTTGTATTTCTCTACTGTACCCGAAACTGCCACCTGAGCCGACTTGTCACGGCCCTCTACGGTGATTGTTCCGCTATACACACCGGCCTCTGCGGTGCTCATCGTTACCGTAAAGGTCGTATTCTGCAGATTAGCACCAATCTCACCGAATGCGTCCGGCGTTACCGAGAAATGGCTGTCCGAACTGGTAGCCGTACCGGTCAGGTTGGTCCAGCCCAACGTAAAGGTCTGCTCAGCCTGGTCGTCCACCTTCACCGTACCGAAGTCCAGCGTCTCGGGATTCGGAGTACCCATCAGAATCTTCTCGGTTACTTTAATGTCCTTGAAATAACCTGCAAAGTTACCACTCCAGCAGAAACGGAGATACTTAGTAGTCGCTTTCAAGTTTTTGGATACACTCTCATAACTGGTAGTATTACTAGTCGTGCTCCACAAATCAGTCCATGTTTGTCCATCAACACTCTCCTTAACATAATACTCAACTTGTGTGGAGGCTCCGGAATTACCTTTGTATTGAAAGGTCAACTTATTGGGCACACCGGCATCCAATTTTACGTCAAAATACTTATCGTCCCAGTTCCATGCAGGCCCCGAAGTGATACCCGTACTGGATCCACCGCAACGAACAGCACCGCCATCCCACTCGATGGTACCCTCTTTCTTAACAACGGTAGATTTGTTGTTAAAGTCGTTCTGCGACAATGCCGAATTATATGCCAGCTCAGCATATGCGCCGCAGCTCAGCAAGATAATCGACAAAATAGTAAAAATCTTTTTCATTCCTTAATATATTTAATTTTTAAATTTTAATTCTTAATTTCCAATGGCTAGCGGAGTCCTTTCACCTTTCACCCGTAACCCGTAACCCGTAACCCATAACCCGTAACCGGTAACCCATAACCCGTAACCGGTAACCGGTAACCCATAACCCATATCCTCCCCCTCAGGCCCTACGCGTCTCAGGTTTTCCTTATCAAAAACCACCTAAGAACGCGCAGTCCCATATTTTCCACGGTGCAAAATTACAACAAAAAAAGCAACCCTGCAAATCCGGATTGCTTTTTCCCAAGCCAAGTATACTCTATCTTAAAAATAGTATATTTTTTACGGGCATTTCTTGCCTAAATTTTCAATTTTCCATTATCCATTGTCAATTTTCCACGATGCCGGCTTCCAGCCAATGAGCGGCAGTGGCGGCAGCATCCTTTGCGGCCTGTTCGGGCGAGACCTCATACTCACGCAGCAACAGGTCGGTCAGCAGCTGATTGTCGAACGACTCCAGGTCCTGCACCTGTTTCCACAGGTAGGCGGCCGACTCGTTCATGGTGATCATCTTGTTGAAATTGACCAGTTCCACACTCTCGCCGATCAATATGTACTCGCCGCCCAGCGGACGCAGTTTAAATCCCTTAATGACTTTCATATGCTATTATAAATTTTATGCGTTATTTATCGGAGTGCTCGGAAGCACCTTTTTTCTTTCGACTTTCGACTTTCGACTCTAATACGCTATTTTCAGCACGCTATGCCTGTAGATCTTGAGTAGCCAGCGACGCACGGGCATGAGCGTTTGCCACAGCCGCCCGCGGCACATGGGTTTGCGGCGTCCGCTCGGCCACTGGATGCGGATGACGACACCCAGCACATTCTCAGGTCGAATCCGCTCCTCGCCCAGCAGGTTGCCGTCGCCCTGCAGCACGACCGTGCCATCCTTTTCCTCCCGCAAAACCCGATGCAGCACGTAGGTCTCGCTCCCGTCAGGCCGAACATATCGCGCCAGCAGGATATCGCCTCGGCGGATAGGCGCTGACGGTCGACGCAGCACCACGCTATCGCGTCCGCCCTCGATGAAGGGCCGCATGCTGACACCGCTGGGCGTGAACAGCACCTCCCTACCCTCGTTGAGCATGCGCTCCATCTCCGGAATCAATATGTCGTTGGCTATCTGGTGCGGCATAGGTTATGGCACGTATATAAAACAGTTGTCGCATCCCGGCACCTGCCCGATAGTGGTCGCAAAATCCACATACCGCTCCTTGCGATAGAACGAGAACGTCTGATCTCCCGGAGCTGATGCTGCAGGACCAAAACGCAAATTGCCACTTACATTTGTGACGCACAAAAACTTATTTACCCCCGGACAATACATGAAACCGCCGGATAATTGCATATCAAGATTGCCGGAACTTACACATCTAACCACCTTTGCTGTCGCGTCAAGATACAAGGTCGAATAATTCACAGACCGCAATCGGAATTTGCTATTCTCCTGCTCAAGATATACCCATCCGTATGTATCCGCCAAGGCATCAGATATCTTAAGTAGAGACGCCGAATATCTTAAGTGTATGGTATCTACAGCCATATTTTCGGTAAATGCATTTCTCAGCATCCAACAACTCGCACCGGACGTTGTTGCCAGCAGCACCGTATCGCCGTCGGCCGGCGAAGCGCATTGGCGGAGCATAAGTTGCCCATCTTCGTCTGCACGGGCAAACATGGCATAGTATGTCGTTTCCACAGCCGGTGTCACCGTAGCGCCGAGGCCGTAGTAGGTCGCCGGACGCTGTCCGTCGGCAATCTCGCCCGGCGTCCATCCCAGCAAGGTCAGTCCGAGTGCGTCGGCCACAGCCTGCACGCCGTCGCTGACCGATGTAGGGAGCGTCTCCGTATCGCCGGCAGAGACCGTCACTGTCTCCTGCAACGCCCATATCGGCATCGCCAGCAACAAACAGACTATATAGAGTAGCAGTCGTTTTGTCACGTTCCTAGATTTCTTCTCTTCGTCCTACGCCAAACTCGTATTGCTTTCCATTGCCTTTGTTGAGGAACGTGCCGGAAAAATTGATATGCATATATCCCATGCGCATCTTATAGGTGATTACGCCCGAAAATTGCCCGGAGTTCTTGCCGGCAGGCGTATATTCCTGCAATGTCAGATGCGAACAGCCGTCGCAATAATAGACCTGTCCCATTTCGTAATCAGTACACTCACTCTCGCGGGATACATGGAGTTTAAAACGAGACTTCGGATTTTTATCGTAATAGTAATACCCCTCATAGGTATTGTCGTTCAGTACCATGTGGATTTTGTAGGGGCCTATCGAACCGGCAAGCGTCATATTGCGTGCCTGGATTGTTGCGGCCGACGTCAACGCTGCCACAAGCAGAAGAACGGATAGTAGTTTCTTCATAATACCAAAATATTTCAGTTCATGATTTTTTTTGCGGTGCAAAATTACTGCTTTTTTCTGACATACGCAAAAAAAATCGTACATATGCCAATTTATGTGCGATTTTTTTGCAGAATGCAGGTCTTTATTCAGCCGGTGCGTCAGTGTTGTTCTGGTTGTTGTCTTCTTTCTTCTTGTCGCGAACGAGGCCAAAGACTTCCCAAAGCAGGAACAGGAAACCGACTACTACAAGGGCTGTCGAGCTCTCGGTGCCCTTGAGTACATACTCGCCCGAAAGGCCCATGATGATAAGAGCAACACTTACCAGAATACCAATAATTCTTCCAATCATAATCGTTTAATATTTAGGGGTTAATTAGTCGTTGCCTCCATAAGTTAGATAGGGATAATTCTTATCTCAAATACGCGTATTTTTTTATGTACTCAATCTTTGCGAATTTTAACTCTTCGTTGCGCGTCGCAGGTATTCGGCGGCTTTCTCATCGGCTTCTTGGGCATAGCGCAACTGGGTGCGGTAGCGGTCCCAGGCATCCGCAGCATAACGCTGCTGCGTACGCGCCCGGTCCATAGCATCCTCGGCATAACGCGTCTGGGTACGCGCACGATCCATGTCGCCGCGCTTGGTATAGTAGGCCGCTTCGCGCTGATAGCTTTCGGCTTTCTTCAGGTAGTATTCGGCTTCGCGTTCGTAGCCCTGCGCCTTCTTCTGGTAGTACTCGGCCTCACGACGATAACTCTCAGCCTTGCGCTGATAGTACTCCGCTTCGCGAAGATAATCCGTAGCAAACATCCCCACGGCGCAAAGCAGCATAAGCAGGAGAGTAGTCAGTCGAGTCATACCATCAAGTTATTATTCTTTTTTCGGCTGCAAAATTATACAAAAATTCGGACATCTGCAAATTTTTGTGGAGATTTTTCACATTTTTCTACCAATTATCTGCATTACGGTCGGCATCGTGGTCGAAGGAGCGGCAGAAGCGATCGTAATCGTCGTTGACGATCTTGGCAAACGATTCGGGCAAGAGGATGTTATCGGTATGGATCGCATGGGCGAAGAGCGGCGCTATCTCGTCGGCCGTAAAGCCGGCTATGCCGCAGCCGATCGGCGTAACGAGGAAGGTGTATTCGGGATGCGCCTTGGCAAACGCGATGAACTCATCCACATAGGGACGGATGGTATCCACCCCACCCTGCATGGTAGGGATGGCGTAGCTTTGTCCCTGTAGCCCGACGCCTCGACCAAGCTTGGCGCCGAACTGCCGAAGCGCCACGAACGCGGCTCCACCAAAATGCAAGCCTGAGAGATTACTACCGAAGACGAATATCTCGTTCGCCTTCAGCTCCGTAATCCATTCCGGTGTAAATGCTCTGTTGTACATAAGTCAGTAATTATAGCGGTTTCTATAGGGCAGTTCTAGCGGACAAGACGGACGGATAGACCGATGCATCGGTAATTGTTGCACATGCGTACTTTTTCCGAATAGATAAACAAGTACCATGCAAGGCTCGAATTAAGTCGCGTAGAGGACCAATAGTTGCCATACTCCCCTACACGGAGTACGTTTCCATCGCAATCATGCCACCCTTCTACAGGCAGAAAAATTTGGTTTCCATTCGGACCTTCCACCCTATATCCGTCTCCAGTCCACGTCCAACGACACGAATTCTTCAATTCTTCGCATTGATTTTTTGTTGGAAGATTGCAGCCAAACTTGGCAACTGCCTCGTCATAGGTATAAAATCCGCCTTCCTCATTCTGGTTTTTCCATAAGGTTCCACTAGGAAGTCCCAAGTCCACGTATTCGGTATATTCCGATTCATATCCACTTGACTCCTCTTGCTGTTCCTCCTCTTCATATGGTCTGACATAATCCTCTTCGGCAATTTCTGCTTTATGTGAATCACTTGTTTTACCCTGATTCGAATGATTTGCAGTAGATGCAAGCGCAAAGAAGATAACCAAACTTAATATTACCATAATAATCCATGCTGCTACAACCCCCAAAGAGCTCATAGTATCGCCATCATCACTTTGCGAGTCATTATTATGGTTTTCGTCATTAACAATAGTTTGCTGTTCTGTATCCGGTGTGTACCCCAATAAATCACGCTGGAAATCCTCCACCGTCTGATATCGATCTTCTGGCTTCAAATTCAGTGCCTTCATGATGGTTCGGCTAACAGCATCGGTAACCTGAGGATTTAAATAGCTTGGAGGTTGCAATTCATCCTCTATCACACGTTCCGCAGCAGGCATAGGTTTCTTGCCTGTCAAGATAAAGTAAAACGTTGCACCAACTGCATAAAGGTCGGTATAGTTTCCTTTCTTGCTTGTTGCCGTGTATTGCTCGATCGGAGCATATCCCACTGTTAGCATTGCCGTATGCTTTTGCTCCTGATCATGCACGAAACTTCGAGCCGATCCGAAATCAATTAGCACCACATTGTTATTCGGAGTAATAATGATGTTATCGGGCTTGATATCTCGATGCAGGATATTATGACTATGAATATGCTCTACGGCTTCGCATAGCTGAGCCATATAGTTTACCGCCAAATCGTAGGGCAACGCCCCTTCACGTTCTACCTTCCTCTGCAGCGTTTCTCCCACCACAAAATCCATTAGGATATACGTAGTACCATTCTCATCAAAGATATCATGTACATGTACGACATGAGGATTATCCAACCGGCATAATGTAATGGCCTCATCATGAAAACGTTTCCGAAATTTCTCGAAAGCGTCCGGGCTCATGTCTTGATACGCGATAGTCACGCCATCGCCCAGACGCATACATTTACCCTCGATATAGAATTCTTTTATAGCAAATTTCGTTCCAAGGCTAACATGACTAGCCGCATACGTAATACCAAATCCGCCCATACCGATGACACGCTCCACTCGGTATCTACCGGACAATATAGTTCCTATCTTTAACGGTGTTTGCATAATCCTAATTCATTCTATGTAATACATGTTTTTCCACCTTGGTAAAATCTGTTACATACAAAATACCTTGGCAATAACGAATGTTATAGTAATCACCATGCTGGAAGGCCTTCTTTTTAAATGTTTCGTCATCCCGAGGGCCCGTATATGTGTAACGCGCCTGAAGGTCACGATTCCAGGCTCTCCACATATTCTTGTCATTATCATAAAAATAGCGATAAGCACGATGAACTTCTTTATATCCAGTTCCCCAATAATGTGTCAATTCCAATTCTCCATTCGATAAGAATTTCCACTCCTCCCGATAATGTTGCATACATTGCTGGGGAGTATTATATTTTTGGTCTTCAGCATACCACTGCGTACCGGGCAAGTCAATATACTGGTTACAATCCTCGTCAGTATCCGTAGAATTACTACCAGAGAGTCGCGTCTGGGATGTAGTAGAACCGGAAGATGAGCCCACTCCGGAAGAACCGTTCTCTTCGAAGTCATTCGAATTCACATCCGCACGCGGCTGGGGATTGCTACTCCTTCCGCTATACGATGACGTTCCTACGGAAGAAGATGATACGGAATGCGAAGATGAGCCGGACTGGCTATATCCAGGGACATTGGTATGTGCCGGTGTATGTGAACCGTAAGAGTTATGATTCGAGCATTTCACCAACATCAACACCACAATAATGAGTATCAACAATATGCCACCTACAACACCCCATACGATACCTGCAGTATCGCTACTACCCTGCGTAGAGATTGTTCCAAAATAGTGTTCCCACTGCAAAAGTGTATTACCTATTTGCACCTTATCGCCCGGATTCAATTGCGCTTCGCCATGAATAGGTCTACCATTAAGGTACGTACCATTGGTACTATTCATATCCACAATGGAAAAATGTCCATTGTCATGCTGCACGATCTGCACATGCTGTCCGCTCACCGACGGATTGCTAACAACCACGTCGTTTTGCCGTCCTCTGCCTATGGTTATTACTTTCATCGCTTTGCTATTATCTCTTATTGCAATTTGAAACTAACAGGTATTGTAAACGTCACCCTAACAGGCACTCCTCTTTGCTTGCCAGGCTTCCATTTTGGCATAGAGCTTACTACTCGTACAGCCTCCTTATCCAACCATTCATTTCCTGCAGACCTTGCAATATGTACATCCACCACAGAGCCATCTTTCTCGATAGTAAACCGACAAATGGCACGTCCCTGAATACCATTCTCCTGCGCTAAAACAGGATATTTAACATTCTCTCTAAAGAATTGGAAAAGAGCTGGTTCTCCGCCAGGAAACTCCGGCATTTGTTCTATAACCTGAAAAGCAACATGCTCTTCCTCCTCTTCATCCACAGGAGGTTCAACCGGACAAGGTATAACCACCTCGACTTCTACATCGTCATCTGTTGCTCCGCCGCCTCCCGGTTTTACTTGTCCCTTATGCCCCCTACCGCGAGCATTGTTGATGCTATCCAACAGGTTTTCAACCAGTACATGCCTAGTCAGACTATCATTTATATATTCATCAAATCCGACAAGCCTTATAGTATCTACCTGTATCTCCATCTTATGCTTATGATAGACACCTACCATATGCAACGACAACAGTATCACTATGATCAGACTTACCAATCCACCAAGGCCCAACAGGACTATTGACCATGTGCTCCATCCGCCCACAACGCCACCGGCACGATCGTCGTCTTGGAAATAACTTTCCCATGGCAGTTCCGTTTTTGCAATCTGCACTTTATCTCCAGGCTGTATCCGTACTTCTCCTTGAATACGTTTTCCATTCACATACGTACCGGCCTGCGTTTGAAAATCCACAACGCTATACTGTCCATTGTCATCTTTCTTAAACTGCACATGACAACGTTCAACCATACGGTCATCCTTGATGATGACATCATTCTTCGGTCCTCGTCCTACGGTAACTATCTGCATATTTGTATATGTTATATATTATCTATGCGCACTATATGTTCGCATCGTGCTTATAAATTGTTGCGAAGACAAAATCGAGCTCCGTGCACCATAATAGATTCCGCCAGCCTCAGCAACATCCATTACAAACGAAGTAGCATCCGTGCGACTGAATATAGAACTGCTACTCTCTCGTACCGACTCAACCTTGCGCTTCACACATCCATACTGATAATCATTCAGATAAACCACGCAACTATCCGTAGCGCTGAAGTTCATCTGGCTCTGATACGTAATATGTGACCCGCTCACACGTTGAGCCGAATAACTGGCATATCCCAGGGATGGTACGTGCACACACGTTCCGTTCGCACCGGCATAGAACACAACGCGGTGACTCACTTTCGACTCAACGTATTGCCATACACTCGTCTGACTCTGATATATAGAAGTCGGTGCATTCATCCTATATGGCGTCACCCTGGCCGGACCGGAAGGCGTATCGCGATGAGGCGATGCACAATAGGTTTCCAGCCGAACGCTACGCGTCTCACTCGCCTCAAGCACAATCTGCACATCTTTACTGATGACCAAGTTTTGTTGCCCTTCGTTGATAATCTCCAGCATCATACCTTGGTATATCATCACCTCCACTCTGCTTTGCGTCAGATTTCTCACCGTCATCGTAGCGCTATGCATACCATGCACATTCACAGATGCTATCTCTATCGCTCCGCTTCGAGCCAAAGCTACCGGGGATTTGGAATGACAATCCGGCACCACATACATCTCGTGCAGCGGACATACACGAATGCGAATAGAATTGCCTTGATAATTCCGTGAATCTGTTTGCTCTTGCTTATCCGCAGCCTGCTCGGCCAGGAACTTAGCACCGCCGATGTTACGTTCTCTATCCTGCGGTTGAGAAGGATAATAAGCCGCATAAGCATTTTCAAAGGTTTGTCCCGGTGCTACTACGATATCAGTAGGTTGAGGCACTTCCACATACTCCATCTCCTTATCTCCGCCTCCTAACTGATGATTCTTGTGTGCACTTTTCAATAGTACGACAGCAAATAGCGAAACCATTACCAGGCTTACTATTCCGCCGAGCACTATCAGAACGATCATCCACGCACTCATACTGCTATCATCCTCGCCAAAGTATTGCAACCATGGTAGATCGGTTTGGCCGATCCGCACCTTGTCTCCTCGGCGCAGCAAAACCTCGCCTTGTATACGTTGTCCATTCACATACGTACCGTTGGTGCTATTCAGGTCTATAGCACTATACTGGCCATTATCATACTGCCTTAGCTCTAAATGTCTGACACTCACCATGGGGTCGCTTAAGACCACATTATTCTGAGGATTTCTTCCGATAGTAATTATTCTCATAACATTGAATCATTAATATTGTTTACCACTTCTCCAATTGGTTATCATAGATAGACACAATCTGGAAATCCGTATTGAAAATAAAATGTTTTTCTAGTACAAAATTCGTTGGCTTTGTAGGATCTTCGCGTTCTATCTCGTAATCCTGTATACAAACCACTTCCACTTTTTCCGACGAGATAGGGCGAATTTCAAGCGTTCCCCATCTATATGTTCCCACCTTGCTATAGACACCAAATTTCGCATTGTAGTTTCGGTGTTTTTCCATCACCTCCTCACGCGATATACCATAAATACTATAGTATCGTTCCAAGTAGGGAGCATAAATCTGTTTTAGGCAATAGAAATCATCATTGTTGTCGCACTCCGTAAACTGAGTTAACACCTCTTCTACATCACTCCGATCCGGATTAAAGTAATCCGCACTATGGTTCTGCGAACTTGCTCCGGTGGCAGCATCCTCATATGCGGGAGCAGGAAGAATTAGGCTATGGTGCACGTATCCCAGACGAATGCCATCTGTATCATATACCTCATACCATCCAGATGCATCCGGTATATAGCGAATCTCTGAACCATCCTTTATTTTCTTTAGTATTTCCGATTTACTGGATCTACCTGCACGCACATTGGTCCACCCATCTTCATCCTTTATATAGCCATGCTGCATGTCTGCGGCAGGCGCTTCGCTAGCATAACTAGAACCTTCTTGCACTCCACAAGCGGCATTCCCGCCACGCGAGCCTTCGCCCATTCTACGAGAAATGCCGTATCCCAGCGCAAGGCACAAAATCAAAGCACCAATTACTGACAGCACCACTATCGGTACCGTATTGTCTGTTTTGGGTGGTGTCGTATAGGTAGAACCTCCTGTTGGAATTTGAGGTGCTTGGGTAGTGCCTCCTTCCAACAAGTCCCTCTTGAAATCTGCGACAGCTTGATATCTGTCTTCCGGTTTTAGATTCAGCGCCTTCATGATAGTTCGGCTGGCAGATTCCGGCACAGCCAAATTGAACGTACGTGGAGGCTGCAACTCATCATTGAGCATACGATCAGCAGCAGGTATTGGCTTCCTACCCGTCAATATGAAATAGAACGTTCCGCCTACTGCATATAGGTCGGTATAATTGCCCTTCTTACTCGTTGCCGTGTATTGCTCGATCGGTGCATATCCCATCGTCAGCATAGCGGTATGCTTCTGCTCTTTATCATGCACGAAACTGCGAGCCGAACCGAAATCGATCAACACCACATTGTTCTGGGGAGTGATGATAATATTCTCCGGTTTGATATCCCGATGCAGGATATGATGAGCGTGGATATGCTCCACGGCCTCACAGAGCTGCGCCATATAATTCACCGCCACATCATACTGCAATGCACCCTCACGCTCCACCTTCTTCTGCAAGGTCTCACCCGCCACGTAATCCATTACGATATACGTAGTTCCGTTCTCATCAAAGATATCTCGAACGGCCACAACGTGCGAATTACTCAATTGGCACAACGTATGAGCTTCTTCGCGAAAACGCTTACGGAACTGCTCAAATTTTTCCGGTGATATATCCTGAATACCCACCATGCCATTCTGCTCGCGAGTACACATCCCGGAAAGAAAAAATTCCTTGATAGCGACATGCGTACCCAACTCCAAATGGCGAGCATAATAGGTAATACCAAAGCCACCTTGGCCTATAACACGTTCAATCTGATATCGACCGGAGAGAACGGTATTATCCGGTAATACAATCTTAGATACCATAAATCTTTATTCTACTCCAACAGACTCCAGCAAGATTGATTATTCTTCTTCAATTGCAGGATACCGAACAAAATGCATACGCCCATTACGGCGCCAATTGCTCCCGAAAAACTCTCCAGGTAGATATTCAGGATGCACGAACAGGTCGCTACGCCCACAAAAATCCAAAACCCTATTTTCTTCCAATTCAACAAGCAAACTGCACTAGCCATATTGACCAGTCCCAAACATCCTATGACAATACCATGAGCCTGACCATCAGACATCGCAAAATTTGCTATCCCGACAGCCAAGTTAACTATGATCATAAACCACAACCAGAAGGTAATAAAACCGTGTCTTTCCTTTGCCATTTCCGTACTAATTTATTTAAGGTTATACATCCATTTGTTTCTAAATCTACAACTCAGAAGCTTTTATCTTAATATCCACCTTCGAGCCGCTTTTAGAGCCTATATATCGATAGACAATATTAAAATTCCCGTCCTTACACATTTTTACCAGATCCGATGCCTCTTTCCTAAGCGAATCCACCATCGCAGCTTTCATAATCTTTTTCACATCTGCATTTTTAAAATTCGAAACAGAAGAACCAAGATTCGTCTCATTTATCAGACACTTATATACCACATTATTGCCTTCCAGCAGCACTTCTGTTACCGTCGTGCAATCATCTACCTTCATCGGGCATTGAGAGGATGCTACAGCTACGGATATTTCTATTTGGCTTCTCGTTGAGATGGCCGGTTCATTGTCTTCCATCTCGTCTATTACTGATGCTACAGCGGGCTCCTCTACTTCTGCTATACTATCCCAATCAACAAACGTCGAGTCTGAACCTCCAAACCTAAAATCGGATTGATCTATCCAGATTGTGAGTATCGCCACCAGCACACCGGCCAGAATCACTCCGGCTATTACCAGCCCGTTGCTCTTCTTCGCCTCCTTAGTCTCTACTGGTGGCACTTCTGCTGTTTCTCCCAAAAGATCATGCATGAAATTTCCCACTTCCTGATATCTATTTTCCGGCATTAGATTCAGAGCCTTCATGATGGTTTGATTCGCACTTAGAGGTATTTGCGGATTCAGCGCCCTGGGTTCCGGCAATTCATCGTGCATCATTCTATCGGCCGCCGCAATAGGCTTCCTACCCGTCAATATGAAATAGAACGTTCCGCCTACTGCATATAGGTCGGTATAATTGCCCTTCTTACTCGTTGCCGTATATTGCTCTATCGGGGCATATCCCATCGTTAGCATAGCGGTATGCTTCTGCTCCTTATCATGCACGAAACTGCGAGCCGAACCAAAATCGATCAGCACCACATTGTTCTGGGGTGTGATGATAATATTCTCCGGTTTGATATCCCGATGCAGGATATGATGAGCGTGGATATGCTCTACTGCCTCGCATAGTTGTGCGATATAATTAACAGCCACATCATATGGCAGCGGACCCATTTCGTCCACAATCTGTTGTAGCGTGCGACCTTGGACAAAATCCATTACGATATACGTAGTTCCGTTCTCATCAAAGATATCTCGAACGGCCACAACATGCGGATTATTCAATTGGCACAACGTGTTAGCCTCTTCCTGAAAACGCTGACGATATTTCTCAAACTTCTCGGGCTCCAGTTCACCATAAACGACCATTTTGTTTGGCAGACGCTGACATATACCGGATAGAAAAAACTCCTTGATAGCAACAAATGTACCCAGTTTCAAATGCCGAGCATAATACGTGATACCAAAACCACCGGCACCTATCACACGTTCGATAACATATTTATCAAACAAGATTGTTCCTTCTGCTAATGCATTTTCAAATTTTCTATCCATATCTGTTACTTATTTATTAACTATTGGTCATGCCACTTGCTAACGAAATTGCCTTCGGAGTATGTAGCATATAATATAGAGCCATCTGCGCACAATCGCACCCATTCTCCGTCTCGTTTTCCATCTACCATACGGCCTGTCTCACGATCCCCATCTGCCCAAAAATAGGTCACTTGCCCCTCCAAGACACCATTACGCCAAGTTCCGGTCTCGTAATCTCCATTGGTATAGAAATACGTTCCTTCGCCATGCTTACGATCGTTTTCAAACTGGCCTTCATATCTGGCGCCACTGGCGTAATAATATATTCCTACTCCTTGCTTACGATCATCCGTATAGTCTCCTTCATATCTGTCTCCGTTAGCATAGTAATACGTACCCTTACCCTGTTTCACATCATCACGGAAATAGCCCTCGTACTTATTGCCATTCGCCCAGTAGAGTACTCCCCATCCGGACATCTTATCGTCAAGCCATTCTCCTTCATACCGATTACCGTTCGCGTAGTAATACGTACCCTGCCCCGTCTTCGAATCATCCACAAAGTCTCCAACATATCGAGCGCCACTGGCATAATAATAGATCCCTTGGCCATTCATGAGATCGTCCTCAAAAGTACCCTCATATTTGGCACCACTGGCGTAATAATACGTACCTCGGCCGTTCTTCCTTCCGAACTGATACTCTCCCTCGTAACGGTCTCCGTTTTGTCGGCGGTATACACCCGTTCCTGATTTCAGATTATACCTCCAACTTCCTTCATATCGATCACCATCTGCATAGTAATATATGCCCATACCATGCATATAGTCATGATCAAAATCCCCTTCATATCGATCCCCGTTAGCCCAACGCAATTTGCCTTTACCGGACCGATCGCCATCTTTCCAATACCCCTCATAGGTATTTCCGTCCGCATAATAATAGATACCGCGACCATGCTTAAGATTATTCTTAAATGAGCCTTCATATCGGGCACCACTCACCCAATAGAATTTTCCGAGCCCCGACATTTCGCCGTCCAGCCACTCTCCCTCATAGCGATTACCGTTCGCGTAGTAATACGTGCCTTGACCGTTGACACGATCATTTTCAAAAAGGCCTTCATAACGGTCACCATCCTTCCATCGCATGACACCCTGCCCGTTTTTCAAGCCATCCTTCCACTCGCCTACATAGCTAATACGCTCCGGCTCGTCGTCATCTCCATATGTGAGTGTTCCGTTTCCATCCGGTTTACCATTTTTTATCTCACCCACATATACACCATTTCCCCATAAGATCTCTCCTGTGTACACGCGATTTTGCCAATAATCAGCATCCACATTTTGCCTAATATGAATGCTGATTTGCTTTTGCTCACTATTCTCCAATACGATATTTCCTTCCCTCATGGAACGTGACAGGTTCTCTTCGCACTGGAAATTCAAGGTATTGTTATCGCTTGCCCAACATGTAATCCATTTTGTATGCTGCGTCACATGCCATTCAGATGTACTCGTGATGCTTATTTGCTGTGCTTCGCCTGTATCTTGTATAAACGTCCGATCCGCTCTCAAAAATATACGCGGCTGTGGCGATTTCTGATTTTCCTTATTCGTTTTCGACTTAGCATCGTCTATCGTGTTTTTCGTATTGGCTCTATTGGCTATCGCAATCTGTCGTTTACAATCCTTCAAGAGTGTCTTCACAGCATCATAACGCGCTGCATTAGGATATTTCTTGCATAGATCATCTATGATTTTCTTAGACTCATCGTATTGTTTTTTTCGAAAGGCTTCATTGGCTTTCTGATAGGCATTTTGCACCTTTTCACACTCCGCCTTATAACCCTCCGTTTTACGATAATTACATGTATTATTGTTCAGTTTACAAACTCTCTTCAGATGCCCATAGGCTTGCTCATATTTGCCTTCTTTTAGTTCGTCTTCTGCTTGTCTGTATATATCCTCCAGTTTGTCGGCATAGACACTTACCGACAGCAGAGCCACCAGCCATAATAGCAATAATCTCTCTATAAGATACAGTCGCCTCATTCTCTTTCTCTATCTTATCACAGCCACTTACCGATACTGAACGACATTCCTATAGCCACGCCTCCATTATATTTGAAGAACATGCGCGAAGAATACTTTTCATTCCAGTTGGCCTCAGCACCGATCTCAAACAGGAAGTGATGCGATCCGCCATATAGGCTGACATGGGCTCCCATACCGGTATACACCGACCAACGTCCATCATGCGTAACCGGCAAGTAACCACGCACAATAGGTTCCCAGTTCAGACTGAATCCGCCGTCATGAATATAGTCTAAGTTTAAATTCAGCAGCGAGGCTTCCACCGGTTTCCAACGGAAGTTCATAATCGAGATATTGTCTCCCACCGTAGTTAGTCCGTGGAAATCTACCGTAAACCATTGCAGTCTCCAGTCGCCGGCATACGTATCAAAGTAATCATTGTATAGAGCAGCATAGCCGGTTTGCCTCGGAGCAGACTGTGTTGGCGTAGGCTCTACTACAGGCTCAGCAACTGCCACTTCCGTTGTAGGCTTCTGTGTCTCCTGTTGCTTCTTGCGCTGTGCCGCAGCCAGTTGCTCTTCATGGATCTTCGTCTCACATTGCTTGATGAGGTCTCCTACATCCTTGTATATCTTATCGTCATCCCGATCCCGTTTCTTCACATCCTGAAGTTTACTCAGAGCTTGGTCGTATTGCTTTTTCTTCATCAGCGCTTTGGCTTCATTATATATTTTATCCATAGCCGCTAATTTTCCTTTGCACACCGACATCATCTGCTCCACATCACGATAGTTGGCACTGCCTCCGTTGACATTTACCAATTTTTCAAGGTGCTTCAATGCCTGCCCGTATTTACCGATCGACATCTCGTTTTTAGCAGCATCATAACAATCCTCTCTCTTGTCGGCATACACTCCGATGGATACACATAAAAAAATCAATATCAATATTCTTTTCATGGCTCTTTATCCTTCCTTATTATCCTCTGGTAGTCTGAATTGCATAGCATCACCTGATTTAGCTTGCTTTTCAAGATTTTCCAGTAAATTCAACTTCTTGTTAATATTGACCAGCACGGTATTCTCCGGAGAATTATTGATGGCTTTCTCCTCTATCAGTTCTTCTTCCAATGCCTTCTTGACCTCTGAAATCTTTTCGCAATACTGATTCATATATTTTGGAGATTGCGCTTCCATTCCGAAGTCTTGGAAGGGCTTCTGCACTTCATATCCCTGCATCTCACGCAAATCACGTGCTATCTCAATAAAATTCGTAAAAAAGCGATCATCATCCACCATGCGGATATGCTCTTCGCAGCGCGAACAAATAGCGCTATATTTCATAGAATAGTCGGCGCGTATTCGCTCAATCTTTTCTTTTTCAGCTTTCTTATATATGGTCACCCCTACCGATGCCGCCATACCAACTACCAGCATCGCGGCTACCACGATGATGAGGACGCGTTTCTTATTGCCTGAGGGTATTGGAGTCACTTCTGCGGAAATCTCCGGCTCATCCAGAGGAGCCGTAACTCCTCCTAAAAGATCGCTCATAAAATCTTGCACATTCTGATAACGCTCCTCCGGCTTTACCTTAAGTGCCTTCATGATGGTATAGTTTGCCGACTCTGAAATAGAGGTATTAATTTCACGAGGCGGGACCAATTCATCGTTTAGCACGCGCTCCGTGGCAGCTTCCGGTTTACGTCCAGTCAAAATGAAATAGAAGACTCCACCTACCGCATATACATCGGTATAGTTACCTTTCTTGCTCGTAGAGGTGTATTGTTCGATGGGGGCATAGCCCATCGTGATCATAGCCGTATGACGTTGCTCTTGGTCATGCACAAAACTGCGTGCCGAGCCAAAATCAATCAGCACCACATTGTTTTGAGGCGTGATGATGATATTGTCAGGCTTAATATCTCTATGAAGAATGTGGTTGGAATGGATATGGGCTACAGCCTCGTTGAGTTGGGCGATATAGTTAACTGCCATATCGTAGGGTAGCGGACCATTTTCCTCGACTAAAGCCTGGAGTGTACGTCCGGTAACGAAGTCCATGACGATATATGTGGTGCCGTTGGCATCGAAAATGTCGTGCACGTGCACTACATGCGGGTTATTGAGTTTGAAGAGCGTACGCGCCTCGTCGTGAAAGCGTTTGCGATACTTCTCAAACAATTCGGGCTTAATGCTTTGGAAAGCGACCGTCTGTCCGTCGCCGGTGCGCACACATTTGCCGGCTATAAAAAACTCCTTGATAGCCACGTGCGTACCCATCTGGATATGACGTGCCTCATAGGTAATACCAAATCCACCTTCTCCGATGACGCGCTCGATAGCGTAACGTTCGGAGAGAATAGTTCCTACTGCTAATGATCCTTCTGCTGCCATTATGTTATGATATAATTAATAATCTTCTCCTGCATCGGGCGCATAGACCTCAAACGAAATGGAATTGCCGTTGGTGTTGGTTATTGTGCCGATGTAACTGGATTGATATTCGTCTACTGTTCCCCTAAACATACTGACATACTGTCCGTTGGTATCATACGCTTCCAGTTCCAGATTAGAGCCATCGAAGCTATGCAGACGGAGTGTACGATAGGTGACATTATAGTCATCGATATGTTGTTGGAATTGTCCTTCACGGCGGTTCCCGTCAAACCGTATCTCGCTGTAATAACCGGCTGTTATTCCCTCCATATAGAATGACAAATTCCGGGAAGCGATTTCCTTCAACGCTTTCTCATACTTGCTGATGAACTTGACGTTATGCTGCTCATAAGAATTCATTTGATTGAAAACGACCTCTTGGTCATCCACGTGAGGTTGGTACCAATCAAGACTGTTGAAATAGGAAATAAGATTCTCCTTGCCAAACCGGAAACCGTAACGGGCATATACGCTATTGCGCATGATGGACAGTTCGTCGGTGGACTTAGACTGCAAGTCTTTTCCTGTCAGTTCGCGCTCGCTCAGGTCCGGATCATAGCCCGCCATACTATGCGGGTCGGGCACTTCATAAACAGGTTCTACGGGTTCTTCATAGCCTGGCTCGTCGTACGGCACATAACTGTTGTCTTGTTTAGGACGACTGAGCAAGAAGATAACTGCTACTAAAGTAACCACACCCAGCAAAGCCACGAGTATCCACACCCAGCTATTGGAGGGTTGCTCGGGGGAGACATGATTAGTTGGCGGCACGAGCTTTGTAGGTGGTGTCGACGGGTTTGGACTGGATATCTCTGGATCGCCACCAAACAGGTCTCGCCGGAACTCAGCGACACTCTGATAGCGCTCCGCGGGTTTAAGCCGCATAGCATGCAATATGGTGCTATTGACCGACTCCGGAATAGCAGGATTGAGATTACGCGGCGGAACCAACGTATCCTCTTCCAGCCGATCGACAGCAGGTGCCGGTCTCTGCGCAGTTAGCAGGAAATAAAAGGTGCCACCCACGGCGTAGAGGTCGGTATAGTTGCCCTTGCGGCTAGTAGTAGAATACTGCTCGCATGGAGCATAGCCCGGGGTGAGCATCGCTGTATGCTGCTGCGTATGGTCATGCACAAAACTGCGTGCCGAACCGAAATCAATCAGCACAATCTGGTTTTGAGGATTGACTATGATATTATCCGGTTTGATGTCTCGATGGAGAATATGGTGGGCATGGATATGCTCCACTGCCTCGCAAAGTTGACCAATATAGTTGACAGCCTCGTCATATGAGAGTGCGCCGCGCTGCTGGACCATCTGCTGGAGAGTTTGCCCCACGATGTAGTCCATCACAATATAGGTGGTGCCATTCTCGTCAAAGACGTCTTGCACACGCACCACATGAGGATTGCTTAGTTGACTTAGGGTCACCGCCTCCTCACGAAAGCGTTGACGATATTTCTCGAACAATTGCGGTTGTAGATCTTGGTATGCAACAGTACGTTGATCTTCACACCGAACGCACTTGCCGCTCAGAAAGAACTCCTTTATGGCTACCGGAGTACCTAGATGAAGATGGGTAGCATAGTAGGTAATACCAAACCCACCGGCGCCTATCACACGTTGGATAGCGTAGCGGCCTGAGAGGACAGTATTGATAGCCAGTGAACTATTGATAGTAGCCATTGCGATAAATTAACGTTTTTTACATATTTATCAGTATTATCAATGACATAAAACACACAAATCCAGCCACGACAATACCTGATATAGCCAGTTCTGGGCGATCTTTCTGCTTATAACCCAGGATACAGAATAGGAGTCCCAGAACACAAATAAACGGTATGAAAGCCAACACAAATCCCGGAATAGTAAGATTGCTTTCTGAAGAACCTGGAGGAGGTGGCGGTGGCGGAGGTGGTGGATCGCCACCACCTATCAGATCTTTAATCATATGGTCGGCCGTCTGGTAACGGTTTTCCTTCCGTACACTTAGTGCCTTCATGATGGTACTATCCGCCTCTTGCGGTATATCCGGACGGAATGCAGACGGCGGCACCAAATTATCGTTCAGCGCACGGTCTGTGGCGGCAATCGGTTTCTGACCGGTCAGCAGGAAATAGAACACACCGCCTACTGCATATAGATCGGTATAATTTCCTACGGGCTGATCGTGCGAGTATTGCTCCAGCGGAGCGTAGCCGTGCGTAACGATCGTCGTATGATGTTGGACAGCATCATGTACAAAACTACGTGCCGAGCCGAAATCGATCAGCACGATCTTGTTCTGCGGCGTAATCATAATGTTATCCGGTTTGATGTCTCTATGTAGGATGTTTCGGCGATGAATATAGTCCACCACCTCACATAGTTGTGCTATACAATTGATAGCATCGTTGTACGACATCTGGTGGCATCTCATGATGCGCTTCTGCAGCGTCTCCCCCTTCACATAATCCATCACCATATACGAGGTGCCGTTCTCCCGGAACACCTCCATCACGTTCACCAGATGCTCGTTATGCATTCCCATGAGCAGTTCAGCCTCCTGGTGAAAACGCAAACGATACTTGTCAAATTGACTAGGCGTTAGATTTTGGAAAGTAACCGAGGTGCTATATTCGCGACGAACACAATGACCGGAGATGAAGAACTCCTTGATTGCCACCTCATGACCGTCCTCGATGCGGTGGGCATGGTATGTGATACCAAACCCACCGGCACCGATTACGTAATCGATTGCATACTTTCCAGCTAAAACAGTATTTTGCTGTAGTTCATGCATAGACTTTCAGTAGAGTCTATAAAAATTACCAATACAATGCATCAGCAGCGCTGATGATGATTATACATATCAGGTTGATTACCATCAGGATCGACGAGATAATGATACCGGCAATAGCCAGACCGCGATTCTTGCCACCCATCTGCTTCGATCTGTTCAGACCGATAATCGAGAAGATCAGTCCCAACAGCGGGATGAGGAACGACAGTACGAAACCGGCAATAGCCATTCCGTTCGATTGCGGCTGAGGAGGAACATACGGACTCTGAACCACTTGCGTGCCACCTGCTCCGCCATATTCAATCTGCTCTACGCGCGACCAATCCAATGGCACTTGACCTGCCAAAAGGATGTTATCTCCCTTGTTCACCGTCATCGACGAGTTGTGTACCGGATAACCATTCACCGTAGTGCCGGCAGCACTGTGGTCAATCAGTTGATACGAACCGTTGTTGCAGATCAGGTCGGCATGCATACGGCTAACCGACATCGGTGTATAAACAATGTCGTTGTTAGGGAGACGTCCCAAAGTAATTTTTTTCATAAAATTTCTGGTTTTAATTGGATAAATCATCATATATCAAGACACCCAACTACTATATTATTAGTGGGCAAATGCTCCTATGATTAAGAATACAATTATAACAATAATTATAGATATTAGGCACCCAAGAGTGGTTCCCACAGCACCACCGACTCTGTCACCAATATTGCGTTTGAGAGGTACCTTCCAATCCGCACCTTCTTCACCATTGCGATACACTTCCGCATAGTTATAATTGACATTCTTATTAACATCTATCTTGCTCGGAATATCAACAAATGCCTTCGGATTAGACCGAGGAACATGAGATTCGTATTTTGATACTGTTGAATACGACGTACTCTCAGGCACTACTTCAGCGCTTTCAACGCAAGCATATTGTTGCCAATTCAGTGGCACCTTTCCGCCAATCATCACGCGATCTCCAGGATGTAAGGCAATCTTATTCTGAATGCGACGACCATTCACAAATGTGCCGTTTGTGCTATTCTCGTCAACAAGATATACCTTGTTACCTACCGTTAGCAGGTATCCATGTATACGAGACACAGAATTATCACTTAAGACAATATTGCAATCTCGAGAACGACCAAAAGTAAGTTTACTCATAATACCATTATTGATTAAGAATCCACTTCTTGTAGAGACCGTCAAACTTCGACTCGTACGATTTCAGATATTCATATTGCTTCTGAGACAGGAAGCCAGACTCCTTGGTTTCTATCTTTTTTGTCTGTGGATCTTGCAGCATCTCTAACACGCTACGCAACTCCGCTTTTGCACTATAAATATCATTCTTCACTTCAGCTCTTACGATTTCGAAGACCACTTGCGAAGTATACTCCTTCGTTGCAATCTTTTTCAGTTGTTCATCAACATTCGCTTGGATGCTGTCAATGTGCGCCATCACGCCACGAATCGCTTTTATCTTCTCATAATCAGCCTTCTCTTTATCATTCAACTTAGCGACCATGTCATGTTCCTCAAGCGTCATGTTGTAAAAAATCGTAGAATCAGAAATAGCAAAGAAATCGGGGATTCTGATTTGCAACTCATAAAGTTCAACTGCCTTTGTCAGTTCAGCAATCAACGAATCACGCGCCTCAATAGCTTTGCTCTGATAAGTACAAATCAACTTCTCGTCCCTATCCCTATCCTTCTTTTGCATTTCCTTTTTCACATTAGCATCATAGCCGGCATATACACTCTTGAAATGCTCAATCTTAGAGGTAATGTCATCCTGTGCACATATTGTCAATGCGCACTGTATCATTACTATAAATAATAGAATCTTTTTCATCACTTCGACAATTGAATTCTAATCTTTTTACCATCATATACGTAGCTAAACACGCCTGTCTCCTGTCCATTGACAATAGAGCATTTATACCAATGAATGCCATTCTGAGATCCCATATCTGTGATTTCAATATTATCTTTTCTGAAATCAGCTTTGGCATTAACCGGCGTTTTTTGTTCTCCCGTTTTCTTAACCAAATATACCACGCACTCATCGCCTGCTATTACATGCGCCGATTCGCTATTTGCGGCATAGGGTTTAATGCCATCACCGTCTTTCGCGAAATTAGGTGTTGAGCCAACTGGGCGGACCATTAACACATACTCTGCACTCTGAGGAGTAGTAGTCACAGCATCAGCCTTAACAATCTCTGCGACTTTATTTGCTGCAACATTTGCCTCCCTCGCTTTCTGTCTCGCCAAGTCCACATCCTCATTTTCAGCAGCCTTTTTAGCTTCATCAGCAGCTTTCTTGACTTTGGCCAATTCTGTCTCTGCTTTCTGCTTTGTATCGGGCTTGGTTGCTTTCTGAGCCTCGGTCTTTGCACGAGTCAGCGATTGTTGAGCTTGATCAGCATATTGCTTTGCAATAGCCTTATTATCAGGTCTCTGTTCTTTAGGCTCATCCGGAATAGTATCACCGGGAAGAACAACATCTTTTTTCTCAGCCTTAATATATTCCAAATGGATAAAGACGGAATCATTATATACCTTGCCGTCGTAGATAGCTACCACCTTGATGCAAGTGCTTGGTTCGGTAACATATGTCGAATCTATCGTCAGCCAGCCATTACCGTCAATATGAACGTCATTGTTCATAACTTTCCATTCCTTCACATTGGTTATACCATCACGCAGTTCACGTTTCAGATCATGCTTCTCTCCTTCTTTCAATTGAATATCTTTCGTCACATTGCGTTTGAACATATGGCGATTGTTATTGACATACAGAATGGCGAAAATCACACCTGCGCCCAGCAAGATGAGCACGGTTGCCAGACTGATCCAGAGCCACAACTTCGAAGATTCCGACTTCTTATCTTCTTTGGAATCATTCGGATCTTTTGGCTTTGGAGGCTTTGGAAGCCTTGGGTTACGCCAATTTGGTGTATAATCCGGGTGCTTCGCAGCTGCAGTCGCCGAAGCCTCGATGCGAATCAGTTGGCAAGTGATATTATCCTTACCCTTGTCCGGCGTATTGGCATCGTCGATCAGTTGCTGACAGAGATCAGCCAGATCAGCCTTATTCTCACGAATCTTCTTCTCGATATGTACATCGTCTATCATGCCGCTCAGTCCATCGGAGCAAATCATGATAATATCGCCCTTAGCACAATGCATCGGTTCTGGAGCCACTTCCGGCTTCACGTCTTCCTTAATACCGAGCGCGCGCATGATGATATTCTTCTGCGGATGATTTTCTGCTTCTCGGTCATCCAGTTGACCGCTATCTACCAGTCCCTGAACAAAGGAATGGTCCTTCGTCACACGATACAGGAATTTATCGGCTGCCGAATACAAATAGATACGGCTATCGCCCACATGAGCCAGCCATATATTATCACCATCTATCAGCGCGATACATGCCGTGGTACCCATGCCCTTGAGCGTAGCGTCCTCAGAAGCACGACCAAAGATCTGCATATTCGCAAATTTCAGCGCCTCGGCCAGCAAGACACGTTTGTCCTCCATCTTGTTGCGCGAGATGAATTCGATAATGCTTCTCACGCCTATGTCGGATGCTGTAGCGCCACCTACATGGCCACCCATGCCGTCACAGACTACAAACAACTCACCATTCTCGGTACTGGCATGACCGCAGTTGTCTTCATTAGCCTTTCTTACCTGACCAACTACCGACTCGCCTACGCCGTAGATAGCGTTGTTTTGTACATAATTTTTTACCATAGCCTATATTTATAAATTAAAGTTTATCAAAATAGAACCCAGATTGATCAGCGAATGATCACGCAGAGGCATCGGCTGCGTCACCGGCACACCATCCACTATCGTACCATTCGTACTGTTACAATCCGATATCAGGAAATGCTCGCCATCGAAAACAATCAGCGCATGCCTGCGCGATACGGTATCGTCGCTGATGACCACGTCAGCCTGTTTGGCCGTACGTCCGATGATCGTTTCCAGTTGATGAATCTCATACGATTGACTCTCTCCGTTGACGATATACTGCAGACGCGGATACAGGTTCTTGGTGCGCATCAGATTCATCAGACGCTCACGTTCTTGTTCCGCCTTCTCCTGCGCCTCACGCTCTTCCTGCTTGGCTTGCTGCATGCGGTAGGCATTCAGTTCCTGTTGCTGACGCATAATCTCGCCTTCGGCCTTTTGCATCTGCTGATTCTGCATATTCACCACGTTACCTATCTCGCGCTCATGCTTACGTTTCACGTAGATAATGTAGAATACCACGGCGCCAATCAGTATCAGCGTCAGTATCACCAGCAATATGAACAGCAGCACATTCGCTTTTACCCACGAGCCGAACGTGTGCGACGGCGTCACAAACGTCTGTTGGTACTCAAAGCCGGCTACCGTCAGTTTCAGCATCTGCTCCTGATGACCACGCGGACTTTTCGTAGTATACGTGATGCGATAGTCCTTTCCGGCATAGCGCGTTGGGATCACGCTGTAGAATTGGCGCAACGCCTGCTTGCCCTTCTCGATATTCTGCGAGTGATTGGCCGACACGCATGTTACGTTCTGACCATACGTATCATTAGCCAGTCCCTCCAGCTTGGTAGAAGGACCGTGATTAGCAGCATATTGCACCACATAAACCGGGATATGATACTGCAGCGCCAGCTGCTGAACCGACACCACCGAGTTGGTAGCACTGTTCTCCAGCGGCATACCGGATGTAATGACTATGATAGCCTTGGCAAATCCCTCTTTATCCCGTTTCTGCATCGTCTGCAATGCTTCATTCACGGCGGGGAACACATCCGACTCCAGCGGTCGATCGCGATACGTACGCGTGCTATGCGGATACTGTGCTACTTTCTTCAGCACATCCTGCTTATTGGTCGTAAATCCGTCCGTCAGGGGACGCATTACTTTCTCTTCCGGAGCATGACGATTGAACGTAGCTACCAGCACCTCGTCTTGAGCTCGCATCGAGCCAAAGAAATCCAGCAATATACGTTGCGAGAAGTCGTACATATGGGTGCCTTGGCTGGCCATATCTTCCCATAGCACGATCAGCGACTGATTAGCCGGCTTATTAACCAGATTCAGATTCTCTACGGTGATATCCCTTGCCTCAGTTCCCTCTGCCAACGCGAAATCAGCAGCAGGAATGGTATTCGGATTCTGTTCGTGCCATACGAACGACACCGTAGGATATTTATCTACATTGACGTTGGCTGTCAAGCTACCTTGCTGTGCCAACACGTTAGCACCACCCGCAATGAGGAGGATGCTATACAACAGGAATCGCTTCATACACTCGTCTCCGTTTCAGGATTACAACGACATGCGGAACTTCAGCAGGGTCTTACCTACACGAATCACATCACCATCCTTCAGATAGATTGCATCCAGCTCAATATCTTCCTCATTTACAAACGTACCCGAAGTAGATTGATTATCCTTAATCGAATACTTTCCGTTACGGAACAGAATCGTAGCATGCTCTCCCGATACGGCCGGATCCTGAATAGCGATCTGGCATGCTGAATTACGGCCAAGCACGTTCTTGCCTTCATACAGCTTGAAGTCCACACCCATCTCATCCAGCGTGTAACTTACCAGCCATCCTACCAGTTTTCTGCGGCTGCGTTGAACGGTCACCTTCTTGATGAAGCCTTCATCGGTCTGTTGCTCTTCCTCATCAATAATGACGGTCTTGTTCTCCTTCGGAGGCTCTGGTTTTGCTTTGCGCTCAAAGCCCGGCATAATGGTCTCGCCTTCCGGATCATAATTACCACCATTACCGCCCAGATTGGTCTCGCCCTGATTGGGAGTATAACCCATATCACCTACAGGACGTGTCTTGCCATCGTCAAAACCTCCGGCATTAGCGTGTACGTCGCCCATCGGACGCGTCTTGCCGTCATCATAACCACTCGCATTCATACCGCCACCGGGCTGCGTCGGCTGAAATTCGGTCGCACCATTCTCGCTATTGCAATACGGGCATGCAGAAAGTTGAACACTGTAATAATGACCATTCGGACACTTTTTGTAGTTAGCATTAGAAATCATAATAGTATTATTTATAGGTTAAACATCACAATCGGCTACAAAATTATACAAAAATTCGGATATATGCAAATTTTCGTGGTGATTTTTATAAAAAAATAAGAAAATCGCACCCGAAAGTGCGATTTCTGTAGCAAATAGTGCATTTATTATTTGAATCGTTGCTCTAGTTCATGAAGGCGGGCGATGAGTTGATCAAATGGAAGGCGATCGCCATAGATCATCGTCTCACACATCCGGCGATAGTCCTCCTCCCAGGCCGAAAGCACATGAACTGGCGGACAAAGAACCAGATGCGAGCGCATAGACTCATTGTAGTCCACCCCCAGCATCGCCGTGAATGCCATACGATGCTGACGGATATGTTCCCATAGTTCATCATCGCGGATAGCCTTTGTCGCAAACGGCTTATCCATCATACGTTCCAAGTCGTACAGGTGACGGCTACGACGATTGACCTGCAGATTTGTTCGTTCTACAGAGAACAACTCATGCAACAGAAACACTTTCTCCAGGAACGTCTTTTGCGGAGCGGCTACGAGGATCATCGGCGCAGCGTAATCCTTTATCGGCAACATTTCTGACACGAAGCTTCGGCAAACGAATTGCTCCGTTGGCTCAATTAGTGAACGTGCGCCTATTTCCAACTTAATCACCGGACGTACATAGGAAGCCATACTTTCCTCATACAAACTGCGATAGTAAATACTGATCACGCGCGGTTCCGGATAGGTATTGTCTCCTTCTCCATTCGGCTGCACCTCCAGGCGACAGAACGAGGACAAACCGGAATCTTCTAAAGCCGATTGCAACATGGTAGCCACGTCCTCCGCCACAAACAATGATGAACGTTTGCGCAATTGCTTGATCTGCTTTTTGGTCGGTGATTCGGTAACACCGAAGTGCGCAGGATTAACCGCCAAATCGATATCTTCCGAGAAACGCTCAATCAAATTCCAAGCCTTGCTTAATGACGTACCGCCTTTGAAAACAAGTTGGTCGGCAATAGGCAAACTGAACACGAGATTCAGAATCTGCGTCACCCACCAATCCTTCTCAACACTAGGTTCGGGCAGATGTTTCTTTTGGGCGGTAAGCAGAAAAGCTTGGCGCTGTTCTGCCGGTGTATGTTGTAAGAATTCTATCATAAGGCTTGCTGAACAATCATTTGTATCCAATCCGGCATCAGGGAAAGGTCACGTTTCAGGCTTTCGGGATCTTCTTGCCGGAGCAGTTGCAGTACATGCGCCTTTTGTTCTTCCGTGAGATTGTCTTTTCCAATCTCCTTGAGCGCAAAGGTAACAAGCATCGCCGTCTGATTATGGAAAGCCAGATTCCGGAGCGGCGTATGAACAAACTGCAAAGTCTGACCATCCGTTAATTGAAGCGTCCGTGACCTACCGCTGGTAAGGTAGATCAACCGCATCGGTATCTGCTCAGAAAGGCCGAGACGATTCAGCGCATGGACACCAGTAGGCACAATTTGCGCATGCTCTTTGCGAGCAATGGCATTGGCAATCTCGTCGTAAGATGGCGGCAAAAAACCGGTATTCCACACTTTGTCCTTCTTCGGAAAGCAATATATACCACGAGCCACCCGAACAACCAGTCCTTTGGCGACCAATTGTTCCATAGCTTTTTGCACTCTCTTAGGATTAGAAACGTGCGAGTACTCCCTCGCAAAAAAAACCGTTCCTCTTCCGCGTTTCTTAATGCTCGCAATTATCTTATCATCAATGCCTTCCATATGTATTTACTTACTTTTTTTTCGCAAAAACGATACGTATTTGCTAAAATTTTGTCGCAAAATTACGGTAAATTTCCGACATATGCAAATAAATTCGCATTTTTGTCACATTTTTTTACCAATTCTCGGCATTGCGGTCGGCATCGTGGTCGAAGGAGCGGCAGAAGCGATCGTAATCGTCGTTGACGATCCGGGCAAACGATTCGGGCAAGAGGATGTTATCGGTATGAATCGCATGGGCGAAGAGCGGCGCTATCTCGTCGGCCGTAAAGCCGGCTATGCCGCAGCCGATAGGCGTAACGAGGAAGGTGTACTCGGGATGGGCCTTGGCAAAAGCGATGAACTCATCCACATAGGGACGGATGGTATCCACCCCACCCTGCATGGTAGGGATAGCATAGCTTTGTCCCTGTAGCCCGACGCCTCGACCAAGCTTGGCGCCGAACTGCCGAAGCGCCACGAACGCGGCTCCACCAAAATGCAAGCCTGAGAGATTACTACCGAAGACAAAGATCTCGTTCGGCTTCAGCTCCGTAATCCATTCCGGTGTAAATGCTCTGTTGTACATAAGTCAGTAATTATAACGGTTTCTATAGGGTAGTTCTAGCGGACAAGACGGATAGATCGGCCGTGGCATGGATCGTAGGAATATATGCTCTTCCCGCTCGAACTAAAACTGAGGCTCCACGCTTTCTCCGAACCATTCGGCGTAGAGGACCAATAATTGCCGTACATGCTATCGCGGTACACACGGCCAGAACGGCGATAACCCGCAGCGGGTAGCGTAATGGATGCTCCGTTAGGACCTGTTACTTGATAGCCGTTTCCTGTCCATTTCCATCTACATTTGTTGCTTTTTAGTTCCTCTAACTGACTTTTTGTCGGAAGACAATTACCGAACTTAGTCATTGCCTCTTCATACGTATAATAGCCATCTTCGTTTTTGTCCTTCCAAAGTGTTTTGCTCGGCAGTCCCAAATCTATGTAACTTGTTTCGTCCGGATCTGAATATGTTGTAGTAACAACAGGCTGTGGAGTGACTGTTTTATTAGCCGGTTGCTCCTTCTGTATTGTAATTGTATCTCTTATTGTCACTGTGTCCCTGACGATCACCGTATCTATGCCAACCTCATTCGTATTTTCCTGAATTTCCTGTACTTTACTCTCGTCATTATTCAAGGATAGACACAACCCCACAACCAATCCCAGGAATATAACAAGTATAATAGTTCCGTATATCCAAATTTTCGGTTTCGAGATCACGACAGCATCCCCCTTGAAGTCAGAGAGTTGCTTTTCATAGTGCTCGTTCTGGGCTGTTAGCTCTTGATTTTTCCGTACAACGTCGTCATACATCTCTTGTGAGACGATTATACTGCGTATCTTCTCTTTACATTGCCTCCTTTTCTCCACATCCTGAATTTGCTCCGCTAATAGGAGAAGATTCTCTCTTTCCAGTTCATTTTTCAGATTATCGTTGGCTATTCGCTGACATTCCAATTCTATTTTCTTAATCAGCTCTTCCTGCTCCTTCTGTACTTTGTTTTGCCGTTTCTCCTGCTCTTCCTCCTGGAGTTTTTGTTGACTCTCAAATTCTTCGAGATATGTCTTTATGGCTTGTACCATCTCTTTATTCCCTTCATCCGGATTGACATAATACTCTACAAAATTAAGATCTGCTATACGGAACAGCACCTTGTTGTTATACGGTGTTTTATCTATTCTTACAGGAATGATATGTTTGCCCAATTCGTCAGCCACAGCAATCTCTTTGCATGTCCACTTGGAAGTATTGGCACTTTTTGTGGAGAGAAACAAGAAAACCTTTGATTTTTCTATGTTCGAGACAATTTTTTCAGTAAAATCCTGACCGGAATATATTCCCTCTTCATCAAACCAGAAACTGATGCCTTCTTTGGAAAGCACCTCTTTTATCTGCGATACCACATTATTGGGTATTACATTTTTGTTCTCATCGACATAGTCTCTTCGACTATAACTTATAAAAACGTCATATTTCTGTTCCATATAGATATTTGCTTGATTGTACATCTAGTTGATCACTACGGCGGTGCCGGAGATGGAAATCATGATCATGCTGCTGGTCTGGCCCATGGTCTCATAGCCGAAATGAACGCCTACGATGGCATTGGCTCCCATAGCCTCAGCACGCTCTATCATCTCGCGTTGTGCCGTCTCGCGTCCCTCGAGCATGGCGTTCTCGTAACTCTCGGTGCGTCCGCCGAAGAAATCGCGCAGCGAGGCGCCGATATCCTTAAGGAAATTCATGCCGAAGATAACTTCTCCGGACACAAGACCTTTGTACTCTCTAATAGCGTGACCTTCGATGGTCGGGGTAGTAGTAATCAACATAGCATTAAAAAGGATTTAATTTCGGCTGCAAAGGTACAAAAAAAATCGCACATATGCAAATTTATGTGCGATTTTTCTGCTTTCTGTTAGGTCTGACATACATCGGCATTCTGCCGCATGCAGCGATATATCTCCGAGAACATCCAGCCGTAGAAGTGCTTGTGCTGCTTGCTGTCAGCGGGGAAGCCGGCACGGTACTCCGCGTACTTCTCTTGCCAAATCTTCGCTTGGGCGATATCTTCTTCCGTAAACTCCTCCGGATGATAGCATATGCGCTCTATGTCATGCGCCATGCGCTGCGCCGCTTTGATCATCTCACGGTTGCGGGTCGCGCCATCCGACCACGGACCTTCGTGCATGCGCATCAGGTACAATTCGTGCCAGATACTGCCATTGGGGGCAATACTCTTTTCGCCTTGCCAGCGCAAGCGGCTGATCCAACGAGCACGCTTGGCATGGCCTTCTTTAACAGAGTCGAGTGCTCCACGCACCGACACTATGCCTTCAACATATAATACTCTTGCCATAATGATAGGATTTTTGGGCTTTCAGCTATCAGCTATCAGCCGTCTGTTAATGATTTTGGGTGGGTTTGCTTAGCCTTTCCTTAGGGTGTTCTATGCTCAATGGTCTAGGATTACCCCGACTTAGGTATGACTTGCCCCTTACTTGAGCATGAGGAGACCCTACCCGACCTCCCAGAGGGGGAAGGAGACCATAAGGGGGATGGAAATCGCCCATATATGGTCGATGCGGGAGGGAAGGTTCTCGCAAAAATGCGAGAAAAATGCAAAATGAGGGATGTCGGATAAAATCCGACGGTAATGAACATACCATATTTTGAGGTGGCAAAGTGGCAAAGTTGACAAAGTAGTTGTAAATAAGCGAATTAACGCGTTTCGAACTTTGCCACTTTGTCACTTTGTCATCCAACTTTTTGATAAACGCCATACTCAGCCTTCTCAATTAGACCCTCGCGAAGCCATTTTTCATTCCATCGAAAAGCAGTTCGAGGAGAGATGCCGTGCGCCTGAGCCTCGGCAACCAAATCCTTGTGCGCATACTTAGGCTTTAGGTGGTCAAAAAGGATGCGGCGCTGGTCAAGGGGACGGATGTCGGGGACGAGGTCCTGGGCATCACCATCGATGAGGCGGTAGGCGGCTGCCATATGGAGGAGGAGACGGTTGCCGATGAGTTCGGCGGTGGCATAGTCATAATCAGAGCAGAGGAGCACATCGGAGCTGACGCTCCTCAAAGGGGACGTACTATGAGCGTCCGAATTCAATTCGGACATAACGGACGGAGACTGTCTCATCGCCGTCAGTATCATCGCGATTCTTTCTATCTGCACGGCCATACGGATGACCGCCGAGTGGAAATTGTCGCCGAGGAGCGAGATAAGGGTGGCATACTCGGTCTGCAGGTGTTCGCCGAGACGCTCTTTCTGGGCGTCCGTGAGGCTCCACTCGCGTTCGCCAGCGTTCAGCAGATGTTCGTAGGTACGCAGGAGGCGCTGTCCGACTATGCGAGGCACGGCGCTCTGCCCACCCTTGGAACTCACATAGCGCTTGTCGAAGGGGTTCGTGCCGCGAATGACAACCGTCAGTAGGCGGGAGAAATAGCCGTTCTCCACCGAGGGCACCAGGGCGCGGTACTGATTGAACGTACCGGTCAGGAGCATACTGAGGCGCGGACTCTGGATCTCGGACGAGCCGTTGCAGCGATTGCGGGAGATGGGTTCGTGCTCGGCTGCTTTGCGCAGGGCGGTGTTGTAGTTAGCGGCGCTCGACTTCCAGATGTCCGTAATGACCGAGCCTTCGGACTCGTGCATATAGCCGCAGCCGTTCTGCGATGCCAAGGCTTTGTACCAGGCCGGCAGGGTACTGTCGCCCGAGATAAGCATGGGGTACTGCTCGTCCAGGACGCGCACCATCTCCAGCGCCTGACCGGCGATACCCTTGCCGCTCGCCGCAGCTGCCAGGATGAAGCACTGGAGGTTGGCGTAGTACTTCTTGCCGGTCGGGCCGTACGTAAAGTACAAATTAGGTACACACGCGCTTGCGGCTGCGAGGGTGGCCATAAGCAGGATGTCCTGCTCCTCGGGCGTCGAGGCCAGCGAAAGCATCTGTTGCAAACTCTCAGGAAGTTTTTGCATGTCGAGGTGACTCACGATGCGGAGGTCTTCCTGTGCCTCCGAAGAAATAGATTGGATTCTTTCCATAATTAAAGTAGGTTTTTAAATAGTTAATAAATATGAGCCGACCATCGTCGACTGCTTTTCAAAATCGGGTGCAAAGGTACGACAAAAAATCGATATCTGCAAGCTTTTGTCCCCCGTTTTGTAACCACACCGACTTTTTAGGGCTCCCGCAAATTTTAATTTGTGGGAAGAGGAGGAATCGCGACAATTACATAAGATACAGAGTATCGCAATCATTGATCGCCGATTCCAACGACAAATATACGTTAAAGATTAGGTGTTTTGCAAATTTTTTCGCAAAAAAAGTGCATTTTTCTACCTTTCGGACAAATTTTTGTGGATTTTTTTAACACTTTCGTCCTCGAAGAGAATAAAAGTTGGCGAAAAATGAGATAGTCTAACGAAGAAGCAAAAAATCGCTCGTGGGAGCGATTTTTATCTAAGAATTTTCGTACCGCATCGCTTGCAGAAGGCAGCACCGGGGGTGAGGGGCGTGCCGCACCTACGGCAGAAGCGCGGGGCGGATGGTTCAAAATTACAACTTTATTATTCTGCCGGGGCAGGGTCCGAGGAGGTAGAGGTGGAAGTAGCGGTGCCGGTGAGATTAAAATTAACGGAATTGCCGGAGGCATTGGTAAATATTCCAGAGTACATGGCATGGGTGCCGGAAATAGTTAAGGTGCCCTCAAAGACACCGGTATAAGCAGAGTCTGTAAAAGCCTCAAAAGAGAGTTCGCGGGTCTGCTCGTTATACTCTCTCAACCGAATTGTGCGCGTGACACGACGTCCCTTGCGGTCGACATAGTACTCACCGCTCTGCGAAGCGGCATTGTATATCAATTCGGCAGGATCTACCATCGTTCCCTCGAAGTATAAGTCATACCGTAGCGGAAGCGTCTCTTCCACCAGTTCGTAATTTACTTCTTCTACGGGCGGGTTCTCTCGCCCCATCGCCATAACGAACAGCACAAGCATGAACGCAGACAGCACACCGGTAAGAATAGAAATCCAGCGGCGCTGCAATTGTTGCCAAAGCGAGCTCTCATGGCTAATATCCGCCGATACAGGTTCACCATAGGAATTGGCTCCTGGCGTGGGCTCCATCAGCGCGAGCACCAGGTCGTAGACCGGACAGAGAATCCACCAGCCGCTATGATTGGTATCGTGCAGGCGACGCACCCATACCGATACAGTAGGCGGTAGCAGGAAGAGCCACAGAACACAATATACCCCCAGCCAAGCATCGTCGCAATAATCATATCCATAGATAGAAAAAGCAGTCATCGTGAGTACCCATCGGAAGAGTATCCACCACCAGAACTCAGAACGGCTTGCCCGCCCTCGGAGAAGCGTATACTGACGGAAGCAGCGAACAATAGACACACCCAGGGGCACGTAGGTTTTGTCCTGGGAAACGTACACGACTTTCTCCTCCACCACCTTTTCTACTACCTTCTCTACTACCGGCTCGGGTTGAGGTGCCGGTTTGGGTTCGGGCTTCCGGTACGGGATATTGAGCCACTTGCATATATCCTGCAGCATGCGCTCAAGAGCTTGCTCGTCGGTAGCATCGACACGTTGCTTAAGGCCGAACATGAAGTTGAACCAGTCACCCATCGGCGTTTGGTCGAGATTGACGATGACGATGCGTTTTTTCTTGTTCTGCGCGTAACTGATTTCGCGGACCGTCCAGTCGGTCTCAAAGTTCTCAATCTTAGCATGGTTTTGGGAGAACATGAAAAGGAATAGGTCCGCCTGGTCGATCGCCCGCATGATGATGTTTGCGAACTGGGCATCGCTCTCGATACCCTCCAGGTCGATCCAGCAGCGTTCACCGGTAGCCGCCTCGATCTTATCCTTGAGGGGGAAGACCAGATCCTTGTCCGCGCGCTTGTAAGAAATGAATATACGATTCATGATGTGAGTGTGTTTATCCTTTCAGGCTACAAAATTACGGAAAAAATCGGATATATGCAAATTTTTGTGGGGGAATTTCGTGAAAAAACAAAAAAATCCCACCCGAAGGCAGGATTTTTAAGAATAAGAGGTAGCGGATTACTTACGGATACCGAGTTGCTTAATAATAGCACGGTAGCGCTCAATGTCTTTAGCCTTGAGGTAATCCAGCAGGCGGCGACGCTTACCTACCAGGTTGGTCAGTGCACGCTCGGTGTTGAAGTCCTTGCGGTTCTGCTTGAGGTGCTCGGTAAGGTGGTTGATACGGAAGGTGAACAGGGCGATTTGGCTCTCTGCAGCACCGGTGTTCTTGGCGTCGTTGCCATACTGAGCAAAGAGCTCAGCTTTCTTCTCAGATGTTAAATACATAAAATGATTTACGATTTGACGATTTACGATGTACGATTATCGTCGGTTAAACAATAGTGGCTGAAGCAGGATCGCAAGGATGGCAACTTCGCCACATCTACAGCTCTTCCATCGAAAAGCGGGTGCAAAGGTACGGTTTTTTTTCGAAATACACAAAAAAAAATGTAAAAAAAATGAAAAAAATTTGCATATATGAAAAAAATGTAGTACTTTTGCACGCTTTTTCGCTGAAAAGGCAGCCATGTTGAGCCTCTGGCGATTGAAATAGGTCCGTCCGAATAGTAGTAAATGCTCAGCTTGGAGAAGTATTAATCCATATATTAAGGAATAGAGAAATGGATTTGATTAAGATTGCCGAACAGGCATTCGCCGGTGAGAAGAAAGAGTTTCCGGCATTCAAGGCCGGTGACCAAATCACCGTAGCTTATCGTATTAAAGAGGGTAACAAGGAGCGTATTCAGGAGTTCCGCGGTGATGTGATCTGCATCCACGGTTCGGAAGACAAGAAGCGCTTCACGGTGCGTAAGATGAGCGGCAACGTTGGCGTAGAGCGTATCTTCCCGATGGATAGCCCGTTTATCGAGAAAATCACGATCAACAAGTACGGTAAGGTTCGTCGCAGCAAGATCTACTACCTGCGCAACTTGACAGGTAAGAAGGCTCGCATCCAAGAGCGTCGAGTAAAGTAAAAAAAAGGAGCCTAGAGCTCTTTTTTTTACTTTACAATTTATTCATTTTCGCATTTACTTATTTTTTCATTTTTTGTTTAAGCTGGAGAGTAGATATAAGCCGACGGGGGATCAGCCGCAAGCGATTGATCAGCTCGTGGAGGGCATTGAGGCGGGTGCACCGGCTCAGGTGCTGCTTGGCGTGACGGGAAGCGGCAAGACTTTCACCGTGGCCAACGTGATCGAACGGGTGAACCGTCCGACACTCATACTGAGCCACAACAAGACCCTGGCGGCGCAGCTCTACTCGGAGATGAAGACCTTCTTCCCGCATAACGCGGTGGAGTACTTCGTGAGCTACTACGACTACTACCAACCCGAGGCCTATATCCCCAGCACCGACACCTATATCGACAAGGACCTAAGCATCAACGAGGAGATCGATCGCCTAAGGCTACGTGCGACCGCCGCGCTGCTGAGCGGACGGAAGGACGTGATCGTAGTGTCGTCGGTGAGTTGCATCTACGGCATGGGAAGTCCGGTGGACTTCTCGGAGAACAGCATCCGGCTGGAACGCGGTCAGACGGCGGGACAGGAGCAGCTGCTCAAGCAACTGGTGGCGGCACAGTATGTGCGCAACGACCTGGACCTGCAGCGCGGTAAGTTCCGCACATACTG
>Ga0247611_10000803_pt1 | contig 60512 bp, 53 predicted proteins | sample 177DNAGHGhighgp2_FD_192422 | JGI IMG/M metagenome (GOLD analysis project Ga0247611, IMG submission 192422) | Sheep rumen microbial communities from Palmerston North, Manawatu-Wanganui, New Zealand - 1770 DNA GHGhigh gp2 | ecosystem: Host-associated > Mammals > Digestive system > Stomach > Rumen... | reverse complement strand
AAAGTCTTTTGTCTTTTGGCTGTTTTGTGCTTCAGTGCAAGTTCCTGCAACTCTAACAACTCTAAGTCTTCATTTTTCTCCATCTTTAAACGTTGTTTTTGATTCAACGTTTTTCAGGGTAAGACACTGTGACTTGGGAAAGAAAGAAATATATTATATATATAATATATTATATATATAATATAATATAAATATACATTAGAAAATGAAACATCGCCGACGGCAAATGAAACTGCGTAACTGCGTAACTGCGTAACACCGTGAACGCACGTACTAAAGAAAAAGTCTTTACAGAGCGAATGCGTAAGATCTGAACGCCGAGAGAGCCTTGGGGGAACGGAGAGTTTCGTTAGGGGAAAGTGGGCGTTTCGTTAAAGGAAAGTCGGAGTTTCCCCTAAGGAAAGTCAAGGAGGCTGAAAAGGACGGAAAACAGGCGATATCAGGGGCCATGGAAGACTCTGAAAATGCTTTACATCTATTTTATTGTCACACAGATTTCACAGATTTCACAGATTTTTTTGTCACACAGGAAAAACGGCGTTTGAGCTCTGCTCGCTTGCTAACGAAAGGACGCAAGAAATCGCAGAAACCACGAAATGGATTGTATTGCAAAAGGTTGTCAATCAGACATTTACAAGGGATTTTGAGTATGAAAACCAAAAATAATTTGAAACAAATCGAAAAAAAGCTTGGAGTGCATGGATATATTTCGTAACTTTGCAGTGTCTTTAAGAGTGAAGAGAAGAGAAAAGAGTGAAGAGTGAAGAGTGAAGAATTTGCTACCGCTGCAGAGGTAATCATAGTTCTCAGTTCTCAATTCTCAGTTCTCAATTCGACACATGCGGGAAGCGGCGACCCGATGTAGATCGTCGCAAAGGAATCTAATACTACAAAAAACAGAAAGGAAAAGGGATTATGGCAAGAAGTGAAATTCCCATGGTGATTAATCTGCGTCAGAACAAGAATGACGAAAGTACCGCCTACGGCAAGTATTTCGCCGAGGTGGACAGTAAGGAACCGCTGAACCTGAAGGGTCTGGCAAAGCACATGACGGAGCACGGCAAGATCTCCTCGCTGGAGATGTGCCAGCTGGTGCTGGGCGAGTTGGTGAACTGTCTGGTGCACCTGTTGCGCGAGGGTCAGCCCGTGAAGCTCGACGGCTTCGGAACGTTCTCGCCGAGCGTGGACGGCCAGAAGCTGGGCAAGGCGAACCTCGCCGATGCTGTGGCCGGTGGTCCCGATGCGATGATCAACGGCATCCGCATCAACTTCAACCCGGAGAACTCGAAGGGCGAGAAGCTGACGAGCCGAGCCCTGAAGGAGGACTGCATCTTCACCTTCGGCTACCTCGTGGAGAGCGAGAAGCGCACCGTCGGAGGCAAGGAGAAGCGATTCCAGAAGAAGACGCCGCTCACCTACGTACTGGCTCCTACGGCGGATAACTCTGGCGACGGAGGCAATGGCAACGGGTAATGGCTCACGGAGAGTAGGTCTTTATGTCACACAGATGACACAGATTCACACAGATTATTTAATCAAGAATTGAAAGAATTAAAGAATTATTATCGTCGCAAGCGACGAATGGCTCAGAAGAAGAAAACAAAGGAGGGATTATTGATCAAGAATTAATAGAATTAGAGAATTGTTGTCGTCGCAAGCGACGAATGGCTCAGAGAAAGGAATTCTCTAATTCTCAAATTCTTGATTAAATAATCTGTGAGAATCTGTGGAATCTGTGTGACAAAAAAAGAAAGGAGGAGATTATGAAGAAACAAAGGATCATCGAGCTGGCGGTGAAGGTGATAGTAGCCGCACTCACGGCATTCCTGACGGCACTGGGAACGACCAGTTGCATGGGAGCGCTTAACGTATAGTGTTCTTGCGAGCCGCTGGTAGCAAACGGCCTTTGGCCGGGCAGACGGCAGCGAAATCAAAAAAAGAGGGATGGAGCACTTTGTGACTCATCCCTCTTATTCTGAAGCAGACTCGAGACGCCGGTTCTGAAGCAGGTTCTATATCAGGCTCTATATCAGGTTCATGCCCAAAGCCTTGCACTCGCGGCGCATGTCGTCAGGCCAGATGGAAGCCTGGATCTCGCCGATGTGCCCCTTGTGGAGCAATACCATGCAGAGACGGCTCTGACCGATACCACCACCGATGGAGAGGGGCAGACGGTCGTTGAGCAGCTGCTGGTGGAAGTAGAGCTGTTCGCGCTCCTCCTTACCCTCGATCTTCAGCTGGCGCAGCAGCGACTCTTTGTCGACACGGATACCCATCGACGAGAGCTCGAAAGAACGGCCCAGGATGGGATACCAGATGAGGATGTCGCCGTTGAGACCCTGGCGACCGTTCTCGGCCACCGTCGACCAGTCGTCATAGTCAGGGGCACGCCCGTCGTGTTTCTCACCGTTGGAGAGCTTACCGCCGATGCCGATGATGAAGACGGCGCCGTAAGCCTCGCAGATGGCGTCCTCGCGCTCCTTGGGCGTCTTGTCGGGATACATCTTCAGCAGTTCCTCGGCATGGATGAAGTGGATATTCTCAGGGAGGAAGGGTTTCAGCTGGGGATAGGTTTCACACGTGAGGTATTCCGTGCGGCGGATGGCGGCATAGATGCGCTCGACGATGTTCTTGAGGAAGGCGATGGTGCGGTCTTCGCGTTTGATGACGGCCTCCCAGTCCCACTGGTCGACATAGAGCGAATGGAGATTGTCGAGCTCCTCATCGGCACGGATGGCATTCATGTCGGTATAGATGCCATAGCCCGGCTCTATCTGATACTCGGCCAGCGACAGGCGCTTCCACTTGGCTAATGAATGTACGACTTCAGCCTTAGCGTCGCCCAAATCCTTGATGGGGAAGGTGACGGCACGCTCCACACCGTTCAGGTCGTCGTTGATACCCAGTCCCTTCAGGACAAAGAGCGGTGCTGTGACACGACGCAGACGCAACTCCGTAGAGAGGTTCTGCTGAAAGAAATCCTTGATGAGTTTGATGCCCTGCTCAGTCTGCTTCGTATCGAGCAGCGCATCGTAGTGCAGGGGTTTGATGACTTGTCCCATGTTAAAGTTTAATCTGATTTTGCCTGCAAAGGTATTACTTTTATAGCATATCTGCAAGCAAAATCAGAATTATTTTTGCAAAATGACACAAATCGTTGATTTCCGCTGTCATTTTGATCAGAAGCGACGCGGGCCTCCGAAGCCACCGCCACCGCCGAAGCCACCGCCACGAGGACCACCGCCGAAGCCTCCGCCACGACCACCACGGCCTCCATTAGGTCCGCCAGGACCCATGCCCGGGCCTCCGAACATACCATTACGGGCACCACGGCCACCGAAGATGTTCAGACGATAGATGACGTGAACCATGCCATAGCTGGTGATGGCGTTATATTCGGTATCGTTGCGCGACATGGCGGTGATGGTACGGCTGAAGGTTGACTGCTGGTGCAGGATGTCGTAGAGCTGGAGCGAGATGGTGAGGGCGTTACCCTTGAGGAAACTCTGGGAAAGCTGGGCGTTCCAGATCAGTTCGTTGGTGTTCATCGAGTTGTCGGCATAACCGCGACGGCTCTGCATGTTCAGGTTCGTGGTGAGCGCGGTGCCCCAGGGAGCCGTGACACCGACCATGCCACCATAGGAGAACTGCCAGGTGTCGAGGTTATTATTGGTCTGCAACTCGCTGCGAGAACGGGTATAGTTCAAAGAACCGTTGAGTTCAATCTCTAACCAATCGTTGCGGTAGCTGGCTGCCAGTCGCTCACTGATACCAAGAGAGTTGGTTGCACTTTTTTGGGAATCTTCCTCGTTTTTTATACTCACGAAACCTACATTGTGGTTATAGCTGAGGTTGGTGAATGTGTTGACGTTGAAGTAGGCGGCAGAGTCGACAGCCGTGTTGAACATAAAGCCGAGATTACCGTTCCAGTTGCCATTGATGTTCTCCGGGCGAGTGATCGTACCACCGGTATCAGGGTTATAGGTGGACTTATTCGACACGGAGTTACTGGTCGTCGAGAAGTTCACGAAGGTCATCACGGCGCGCTGGTGCTTCTGGAAGTAGTCGTTGTAGAAGAGCTGGAAGTTCTGGGTGAACGAGGGTTTCAGTCCGGGGTTACCACGGGTAATGCGCAGCTGGTTACTATCATCTCTGATATCAAGCAGGTCGCTCATCGAGGGTTGCTGGCTGCGGCCACGATAGGTGAAGCGCAACTGTCCGGTCATAGACTTCTTCCAGCGGAAGTCGAGCGTCGGGGTGAAGTTGGTCACCGTGCGGGTGGTATCAGCATGAATACCCTGATAGTCCTGGATGAAGTGCGACTTCTGCGGAATCACCTGGAAACCGATATTGAAGTTGTAGGCCTTACGGACGATGCGCAACATGACCTCACCGGTATGGATATAGTTGTCGTATTCCGACAGACGGCTCAGCATGTTGTCCTCATAGCTCTCCAACGGATTGGCAAGGCGTCCGAGATAGGCCTCCCAGTTACGATACTGGGGAACAATACCCGAGTAGTCGACACCCGTGAGGCTATAGGTAGCACGGTCGCTCTTGGTATGGCTGTACTGATAGCTGTAGCTGAACTGGAGGTACACCTGCCGCATAATAGGCTCGCTGTAGGTGAGACGGGCAGTATAGCCCCATCTGTCCTCCGGCGTGAGGTTATAACGGTTTGTGACGGTTGTGTCGGGATTAGTAAACATGTATATGTAGTTGTTCGACATCGACTTGCTGGTGCCTTCACTCCAGTTCGCATTGAGCTGGACGGTGATATTACGGCCGGAATTATTCAGTCGGCGGTTAATCTGCAACATACCACGGGCACTCTTCGAGTCGCTATAGCTGATGCCATCCTGAACATTGTAGTTCTTCACGATGCCATTATTGATCAACTTGCTTAGTTCTGACAAAGGATCAGTGGCATAGTCGTAGGGATTCTGGTTCTCATTAAAGGTGGCACTCTTGCTATTATTCTCACCGTCGTTGGAGCTATAGCTCACATTGGGTCGGAACATGATGTTGGTCATCGAGTCGGGCTGCCACTCTAAGCGCATCTGGGCATTCCACTGGTTGGAACGGGAGAAATTCTGACTGAGACTGTTGCCGAACGATGAAATTTCTTCGCTAAACATATTCTCAGAAGAACCCTTCGACCAGGTGTCGCCATCGCTGTGGTTCCAGCGCACACTACCGTCGAGTTTGAACTTGTCGGTCTTCTCGTAGTTCATATTCACACCGACCATCTTATTGGCAGTGAGGCCTTGGCGACCGCCACCGAAGCGGCCACCGCCACCACCGCCGGGGAATCCCATATCATTTGTGTTGTTTGCGTTGGTCATGAGGAACACCTTCATATCGTCCTTCATCACACCACCGAAGATACGGCCTGCATAACGATGCTTCGTTCCTGCAGCGAGGTCGGCATTAGCCATGACACCCTTGTTCATACCAGCCTTGATGCCGAAGTCGAGCACAGTCTCTTCTTCACCATCCTCGATGCCCGACACACGGGCGAGGTCACTCTGCTGGTCGTAGGCCTTGATACGGTCGATGATGTTCGTAGGCAGGTTCTTCATAGCCGTCTTTGTATCGCCAGTCATGAATTCTTTACCGTCGACGAGGATCTTCTTCACTTGCTTACCATTGATCTTGATGGTACCGTCGTCGCCAACCTCTGCACCAGGCAGACGGCGTACGAGTTCTTCTGCTACCGATCCCTCGGGGGTACGGAAGGCATTGGCATTATATACAAAGGTGTCAGCCTTGAGCGTCACCTTCTGGGCGCGGGCCGTCACCGTAGCACCCTTCAGCATGATGGCATCGGGCTCGAGCTTGATGGTTCCGGCATTATAATCCTTGTCCTTCAACGTGATCTTCTTGGTATAGGTCTTGAATCCCACGTAGGTCACCTGCAAGGTGTAGGAGCCCTCTGGAGCCTTGATGGAGAATCCACCTTCGGTATTGGTGACCGCATTGGCCACAACCTTCTCTCCTTTCAACAGGGCTGCAGTGGCCTGGATGACGGCTTCCTGCGTATCCTGTTCAACAACTGTACCTTTAACTGTTCGCTGGGCGAAAGAAACGACTGTCACCATCAGGGCGACAAGCAGTAGAACAAATTTTCTCATTGATTTCTTGCTTAAATTTTGTCTTTTTGACGCGATTAACGGTAAAAAGTTTAACGCGATTGCATTTTTTTCTCTTTTCTTTGTCCACTTAACATTATTTTTCGTACCTTTGCATCCGTTTGCCAACAGGCTGACTAAACCGTTAAAAGATGAATCCGCAGAAAGTTGTCATCTCCGAAAATCTGGAACAGGCTCTCACAGAAGCCGTCAAGATTTGTGAACACGACCGCACGTTCTTCCTCGTCGACGAGACTACTGAGCGCTGCTGCCTGCCACTGATCAGCGGGATGGAGTGCGTTCAGGGTGCCGCCACCATCGTCATCGAAGCTACTGACGCCAACAAGACACTTGAGTCGCTGGCTCATGTATGGGAAGCATTAGGTGAGGGAGGGGCCACGCGCCACTCCTTATTAATTAATATAGGCGGTGGCATGGTGACCGACCTGGGAGGCTTCGCCGCCTCTACCTTCAAGCGGGGCATCAACTACATCAATATCCCCACCACGCTGCTCGCAATGGTCGATGCCAGCGTAGGGGGAAAGACAGGCATCAACTTCCGGGGGCTGAAAAACGAGGTGGGGGTGTTCAGCAATGCCAGCACCATCATCCTCGACACCCAGTTCCTGCAGACTCTCGATGCGGAGAATATCTGTTCCGGTTATGCCGAGATGCTGAAGCACGGTCTTATCTCCAACAGTCAGATGTGGGCAGAACTGATCAACTTTAAACTTGAGAGCCCGGACCTCTCCATGTTACAACGCATGGTGGCTGATAGCGTAGCCGTCAAGCAGCGCATCGTCACCGAGGACCCCTTGGAACAGGGTATCCGCAAGGCCCTGAACCTCGGACACACCATCGGCCACGCCTTCGAATCGTTCGCCCTCTCACCTCTGACCTCTCACCTCTCACCTCTATTACATGGTTATGCCGTTGCCTACGGACTCGTCTGCGAGCTCTATCTCAGCGCCGTCAAGACAGGATTTCCCACGGACAAGATGCACCAGACCGTCGGTTTCATCAAGGAGCACTACGGGAAGATGGCCATCACCTGCGACGACTACCCCACCCTGCTGGAGCTGATGACCCACGACAAGAAGAATGTGGCGGGCACCATCAACTTCACCCTCTTAGGTGGCATCGGTGATATACGTATCAACCAGACCGCCACGAAAGAGGAGATATTCGAAGCACTCGACTTCTATCGTGAGTGCTGACGACTAACCAATCAACTTATCAGACCTATCATGTTACTAGCTAATCCGGATAGGGCCGCTCGCGAGAGTAGTCCTATCTTTATAAAAAGAATTGGATTTTAGCATACAGTAATAACAACAATATTGAATGAATCAACTAACAAGACTCATGATGAAAAGACTTCTTTCCCTGACAGCCGTGCTTATAGCCGGCCTCAGCGCGACAGCACAGAGTCTGCCGCTTGTGTACGAAACCGAGAACACCGGAGCCAATGCCAACCCCATGCTTCCCACCAAGGAGCAGAGTCGCAAGACCGAGGCTTTGCCCGATCCTCTGGAGTGGTCTGACGGCAGCAGCCGCATCACCGATTTCAAGGACTGGACACTCCGCCGCGGCGAGATCGCCAAAGAGATCCAGCACTACGAGATCGGCACAAAGCCCGTCGTCGATCCCTCAGCCGTAAAAGCCAGAATGAACGGTGACACCCTGAAGGTCGACGTCACCGTGAATGGCGCGACGCTCAGCCTCAGCGCCCTTATCAGCTATCCCAAGACTGGCGAGGCCCCCTACCCGCTAATGATCGGCACCAGCGGCATCGCCCTCCCCAAGAGCCTCTTCGAGAAGCGTCCCATCGCCACGATGATCTACCGCGAGGCGCAGGTGAACAACTACAGCCAGTTTGGTGCCCGCTTTGGCAAGAAGCCCGCCGGACGCGGCAACTACGACTTCGACCGTCTATACCCCGAGTTGAAGGATAATGGTGCCTACAGCGAATGGGCCTGGGGCCTGAGCCGTCTTATCGACGGACTCCAGCAGTTGGGACCTGAGGTGACGAAGATCGACACGAAGCATATCGGTGTCACAGGCTGCAGCTATGCTGGTAAGATGGCCCTCTTCTGCGGCGCCTTCGACGAGCGCGTGGCCCTGACCATCGCCCAGGAGCCTGGAGGTGGCGGCGCTGCTGCCTGGCGCTACTCACGTCACATGAACATCCAGCCAGGAGCCGAGGCTGTGGAGAATCTGGACAAGACAGACTACAACTGGTTCATGGAGAGTCTGCGCGAGAACTACGGCGAGGAGAACGTGGCCTATCTGCCTCACGACCATCACGAACTCGCAGCAATGGTATGTCCGAGGGCTCTGCTGATGCTGGGCAATCCTGACTTCCCGTGGCTGGCTGACCCCTCGGCCTACGTCTCCATGAACGGTGCCATCAAAGTGTGGGAACAGTTCGGCATCGCCGATCGTGTGGGCTACTCCATCGTTCCAGGGCACGGACACTGTCAGCTGCCCGAGGTGCAGTTCCCGGAGGTAGAAGCTTATATCGACAGATTCCTCTTAGGTAAGGAGAATCAGAACACGAAAGTGCGCATTGCCCCAGAGAGTTACAAGGACATCAACCTCAACTACTGGATTCCCTGGAAATGAGACAATGGCAATCATTAAACAACGGATTTCACGGATTACACGGATTCAAGCCTTTCTGATCATCAGAGACTCGGATAATCCGTTTAATCCGTGAAATCCGTTGTGGCTAATTCTTCAGCAAGTTTTCTGGCAGGCTTTTTGGTTTCTGTCAGGGGAATCTCGCTGACATGGACGTACGCCTTCGGCCGCTGGTACTTGGGCAGCACTGCCTCACAGACCGTCCTGGCAGTCTCCACATCGCCTTCCGTCAGCAACACAACCACCTCGCCGAACTTTTGGTCTGGCCGTTTAGAGATCAAATATGCTTCGTGTAAATGCGGACGAAGCAGTCTTTCTACCTCTTCTGCCTGGATCTTGATTCCTCCGGAGCAGATCACATTATCCTTCCTTCCCAGAATTTTGAAGGATTGATTATTTGTCGCCAACTCTGCGATATCATTCGTCACCAGCCTCTGCTCACAAACCTCAGGCGCATCGATCACTAGACAGCCCTCCTCATTCAGGCTGACGCTGACAGAAGGAAAAGGTGTGTACCAGTCGGAGGCATCCTCTCCGTTAAGCCTCCGCAGGGCGATATGCGAGAGGGTCTCCGTCATCCCATAGGTGCTCCACACGTTATTCGGGAACGTCCTCAGCTCCTCTGCCAAGACCTCGTCGATGGCCCCACCACCGATAATCAGGTGCTTGATCTGTTTCAGACGCTCACACTCCTCCGGCACCTGCAGCGAGTTATACACCTGCATGGGTACCATCGCCGCGAAGTCTATTTTGGAATTTAGAGGGAAAAATTTAGAATTGGCTGCCGCCAGAGGGTGCCCAGACGGTTCCACTGTGACGAGCTTGAGACTACGTTCTAATGCCCTCACCACCATCATCTTGCCAGCGATATAGTCGACCGACATACATAACAATGCCGTATCATCCTTCTGCAGTCCGAGGAAGTCATTAGTCCTGCGAGCCGAGGCCAGCATCCGCCGTTTCTCCACCAGCATCGCCTTCGGCTCACCCGTACTACCGCTCGTCTGCACCCTCACATAAGGACAGTCGCTATTCCATTCCTTCAAAAACTCTTTTATAGACATATGCTACATATTTATTTTTTTGACAGAAGAACATAAGAACAGATTTATATTACCACCCTTCTGGCGCAGCCAATATGTTCTTATGTTCTTCTGTCTGAAAAATTATGTTCTTATGTTCTTCTGTCTCCAAAGCATGTCGCCACGAATCTCCAGCCCCATATCGATATTATCCGTAAACAGCTGTCCTGTCCCCAGTCCCTGCGGCATGGTAATATGGTCGCCGTAGACGTCAGAGGCAAACTGCGCGATGGCGTTCAATCCGATATTGCTCTCCAAAGCAGACGTGATCCACGAGCCGATTCCCATGTCACGAGCCGTCTCAATCCATTCCCTGCAGCCCATCATTCCGCCGTGCAGCGAGGGTTTCAGAATGATGTAGCGGGGCTTGATGATATTGAGCATGTGACGCTTCATCTCCGGATCGTTTACGCCAATCAGTTCCTCGTCGAGGGCGATAGGCAAGGGCGACTCTCTACAGAGTTCTGCCATATAGGCCCATTGTCCCTGACGGATGGGCTGTTCGATGCTATGGATGGCATACTGCGACAGGAGCTCCAACTTGTAGAGTGCCTCCTCGTAGGGGAAGGCCCCGTTGGCGTCGAGTCGCAACTCCACCTCATGGAAGGAGAACCGTTCACGGATGCGCTTGATCAAGTCGAGTTCCTGATCGAAATCGATAGCCCCGATCTTCAGTTTCACACAACGGAAGCCCTTCTCCAGTTTCTCCTCCATCCTTTTCAACATCTCCTCATAGCTGCCCATCCACACCAGACCGTTGATAGGAATTCCCACCTCACCGCGACTGAAGGCCGTGTCGAATAATAGAGGTGAGGGGTGAGAGGTGAGAGGTGAGGGGTGAGAGGTGAGAGGTGAGAGATGAGAACGGAGGGAGAGTAAAGCCGTCTCCAGACCGAAGAGCATCGACGGATAATCTCTCCACCTCTCGTAGTTGATCTCACCCGTCTGACAGAACTCCTTGCACATTTTTTCCAGCACCTCGGCATAATCCGATCTGGCGTCACAACTCAAATCCGGCAGCGGGGCGCACTCCCCCACTCCCTCTTTCTCGCCGTCCGACAGACGGACCAGCCATATTTTCCTGGTTGTATACACACCCCTCGACGTCCCCGCCGGCTGCTTGAAATGGAGCGTCTTTTCTTCTATTTCGTATTTATACATAAGCTACAGATTATTATTTTTTAGACATAAGAACATGTCCTTCTGTCTTTACGGCAGTTTGGGATACTTCTTAAAGTCCGGCTTCCGCTTCTCGAGAAAGGCCTTGCCCCCCTCCTGGGCCTCGTCGAGGAAATAGTAGAGCATCGTGGCATCGCCAGCCAGTTCCTGGATACCCGCCTGACCGTCTAACTCCGCGTTCAGTCCGGCCTTGATCATCCTCAGCGCCAGCGGCGAACGCTCCATCATCTCCTCTGCCCATGCCACACACTCGTCTTCCAGCTGCTCGATGGGCACCACCTTGTTCACCATACCCATCTCCTCAGCCTCACGGGCCGTGTACTGCCGGCAGAGGAACCAGATCTCACGCGCCTTCTTCTGTCCGACAATACGGGCCAGATAGCTGGAGCCAAAGCCTGCATCGAAGGAGCCCACCTTGGGACCAGTCTGTCCGAAGATGGCATTCTCAGAGGCGATCGTCAGGTCGCAGACCAGGTGCAACACGTGTCCCCCGCCGATGGCATAGCCGTTCACCATGGCAATCACGGGCTTCGGCAGACGGCGTATCTGCATCTGCACGTCGAGCACACTCAGACGAGGCACACCCTCATCGTCCACATAGCCGCCACGACCCTTCACATGCATGTCACCACCCGAGCAGAAGGCATGCTTCACGTCACCCAGAGTCTTACCCTCAGGCACCTCACTCATCGCCCCCGTCAGCAGCACCACGCTCACGTCCTGCATCTCGCGGCACATCGCAAAGGCCTGACTCAGCTCATACGTAGTCTTCGGCGTGAAGGCATTACGATACCTTGCACGATTGATCGTGATTTTCGCAATCCCGTTATACGCCTCGAAGAGAATCTCCTCGAACTCCCGAATGGTCTTCCATTGTCTCTTCTCCATAACGCTCCTTACTCTTTATTTGCTGCTACCGATAACTTTTGAGATATCCATGATCATACCGCCGTTGCCGCTCATGATCTGAGGCATCTTGCCATCCCATTTCTCAATCATGTCCTCCTGCACAATCATCGGTGAGAGTGAAGCGGCAATCGTGCGGTTGTAGTAAGCCTCGGCATCGGCCTTGATCTTCATGGCCTTCGCATTACCCTCGGCCTTGGCGACGGCAATCTTCGCGTTGGCCTCAGCCTCCTTCACCTCGTTCTCGGCCTTCAGGGCACTCTGGATGGCGGTGTTCTTGGCATCGATCATCGAAAGCAGCGACGATGGCGGGGTGATCTTGCTGGTGAACTCCTCCACGAGGAATCCCTCCGACATCAACGACTTCTCCAGACGGGCCCTCACGTCACGCTCGAAGTTGGCGCGGTTCGACATCAGCGAGTCGGAAGTGTACTGGTTGGCACAAGTACGATAGGCCTCGTAGATACAGGTGCGGATATAGCCCTCTTCCAGTTCCTTCACGCCAACACGGTACTTGGTGAAGATGTCGCAGGCCTTGTCGGGGTTGATGCGATAGGCGATGGTGGGATCCATCTCAAAGAGCGAGGCATCCTTCGCATTCACGGAGAAAGTCTCATACTGCTTACGCTGCGTAAACGTCGGATAAGTAAAGACATTGGTGGTGATGGGGTTATAGAACACCCAACCCTTACACGTGCCTTCCACGCCGCCATAGTCCTGCTCGTTGAGCGACCATTTGTGGAAACGAATGCCCACCTCACCCGAGTCAACGACGGTGCAACAGGTGGCAAACAGGATAAACACCAAGGCAATGCATCCTCCTGCGATTGCCAAAAAACGATAATGCTGTTTCATCTTACTTGAAATTTTAATGATCATGATCAATGTGCAAAGATACTCATTTGTGAGCAAAAAACAAAATTTTTCCCCCTTTTTCTTGTGTGTTTCATAATAAATGCCTATCTTTGCCCCTCACTTAGAGCCCAAAAACTATTGGTATGACCGGTTTATTAACTGAAATGATGCGGATTGCTTCTGACAACGATTTTTCGTTGGCAAAAGATTTACTTGTTCTGGCAATGGCTGATGGTCACATAAGGGACGAAGAGAAACAAACCCTTTCGAAGATCTGTTCCGACTTGAACCTGACCGAAGAACGCCTGACCGAACTCATCAACACTCGTTCCGATTTCGGATCATATTCCTTTGCAACAACCCCTAAGCAGAAAGAGGAATATCTTGTAAAGATGATTCGTATGATGGGAGCCGATGGCGAAAGTGCAACAGAGGAAATTTTCCTGTTGGAGATGATTGCGAGCAAGCTTGGATTCTCGAGAATGCATCTGACATCTCTTGTCTTGTTGAATGCCACCCGTAAGAATTTCCCCAACGACTATGGCGCAAAGGTTCTGTCATCATTCCTGGAGAATATTGTTGATCCAAAAGGGAAGAGCGACAGGCAAAACCATGATAATATAGCAAGAGTGTACAATGACATCGCTAAATCTACGACATCATCAGATGACCCAGACGAAGATAAGGCGTTATTGAAGAAAGCCTTTGACAGAGTGACAAAGATGATGCTTGAAGACACGCTTCTTGTTAAGGAATTTTGTTCTGCAGGCTTGGATTTGAGAGAATTGTTGGAATTTGAGAGCAGAAAGGCGTTGGCTAGATGGACAATATGAATATTTCAAGATTATGAATCATAAGAACAATCACTTTTTTAAGCAATTGTGCAGATGGAGTTTCTTCCGTTGGGATCATCTGGCAATATGTCTGATGATGGGTCTCTTGGGGTGGTTATTGATATTAATTACTTCTAAAATCAGCATCTTTGACCCTGTGAGTGCTGCTTTTGAAGATTTCTCCATGACAGATGTATACTTTGAAATTCAGAAAAACGGGACTGCCAAGTATGATGATAACATTGTCATCGTCGACATGACAGAACTAAATTCAAGGGACGCAATTGCACAAGTAATAACGGACATCAAGAGTTGTAAACCCAAGGTCTTAGGAATAGACCTGATCTTCGAACGTCCTAGTTCCGACCAATCGGAAGACTTTGCCCTGGTCTCTGCCATTGAAAGCGGAGACTGCCAGCAGCTATTGTCGTGCAAGTTGAGAGATTACGACAACAATAGCGAAACATTCAAGAACTGCCTTTATTCTTTCTTTCATGATTTTGGGGATTTCAGGTGGGGCTATACCAATTACCATCAGATACGGATGGGAGGTATAACCCGTGAGACCTCTCAGAGACAGAACCTCAATGACAGCGTCGTTTATTCTTTCCCGTATTTATTGGCTTGTTATTACACTAAAAAGAAGCCATCAGTAGAAGAAGTCAATGAACGGGAAATCATTTATGCAAATGTTAAGTTTCATGTTATTAAAAGTTCAGATGTATTACAGCATAAGGATGAGCTGAAGGACAAACTGATACTTTTGGGTACTATGAACGAGGAAGCCGACATGCATTTCTCTCCAATAGGAAAGATTCCTGGAGTAGAGGTGGTTGCATATTCTATTCTTTCCTATATTAAGCATGACAAGATCATAAAGATGAGTAGATTGTCGAGCCTTTTACTGACCTTTGTTCTTTGCTATCTGGCTGCATGGATGGGTTATAAGATAGAGCGATGGAATTCTGTCTTTTTCGCTATTTTGGCAAAGATATTCAATTTCGTCTTAGCCGTTATTCTCATTGGAATTACCTTATACGTTTTTGTAACGAGTGATTACTATATTGATTTGCTCTTCCCGCTATTAGGACTGGCCTTGGTGGAGGATGTGAGACAACTGTATGCTGGTATCATCAAATGGGCAGTCAAGAAGAAAAAGATAGGATTCCTAAAAAGTTCATTATATGCAGACATATAAAATGAAGATTTTAACCGTCATTGGTCTATTGCTGTTTTCGTTATGTGCAAATGCCGATGATGAGGGGAAGATGTTCCTGAAAAAGGCAAATGACCATTATGCAGCAGGACGGTATGATATTGCTGTAGGATATTATCTTAAGGCAGCAGAATTTGATGAGACCGAGGCACAGTTCAATTTAGGATATGCCTTATATAATGGAGAAGGAATCATACAAGATTATCCTTCTGCAGTAATGTGGTTCAAGAGGGCAGCCAGCAAACAATATCCGAAGGCTGAATACAACTTAGCCTTCTGCTATATGTATGGCAAGGGTGTTCCGTGTAATTATGACAAAGCCCTGGAATTACTGGTTGCAGCCGCCAATCACGGATTACCGGAAGCTCAGATCACACTTGCAGAGTGTTATGAACACGGAGTGCTGGTTGAGCAAGACATTGAAGAGAGCAAGCGATGGAAGGACATGGCAGAAAAAGGAACAAAAGAAAAGGAAGCGACAGAAGATGACTCGGCCCCACCAACTTTTGATATTGAGTTGGATGGTGATCTGAAAGAGCATTCTGTGACAGAGCCCCAAAAGAAGAAGGTGCCTGTTGTAAAAATACTATTTCCTAAGGATCAGTCTTTCTTCCATACTGACATCGTAAAAGTGAAATACCAACTATTGGCAGACGGCTTGGAAGAATCAACAGAAATCAAGGCAATGGTGGACGCCAAGAAAACCGACCTAAACGGAAACCGTGCTGTGAAGCAGGCTAATGTCATTGAGGTTGAAGTTCCCAACAGAGATTGTACCATCACACTATATGCCCAGAATGAAGCAGGTAACAGCGAACCCGTATCCATCCGACTGATTCGTGAGAATGTTGCCCAAGGAGACCTACCTCGGTTGTTCTGCGTAGCTATAGGTATCGGAGACTATCATGATGACAAATTGCCGGCACTGAAACTGGCTACTAAGGACGCTGAGGATTTCGCAAATACTGTGGCCAAGAAACAGGGTTTACCGTTTAGCGAAGTTCAAGTGAAGCTGTTGACAGACAAAGAGGCTACGAGAGAAGACATATTTGAGGCATTGGAGTGGTTGCAACAGGAGACGACTCCTAATGACATTTGTATTTTCTTCTATGCAGGTCATGGTTATCGTGACGAAAAGGACAGATTCTATTTTATGCCATACGGTGGCACCACTGATAAACTGTATAAGTGTTTCAGCTCAGCTGATTTCAAGAACATGGCAGATGATATTAACTGTAAAATGATTGTGTTTGCCGATGCCTGTTATTCCGCAGCATTGTTTGAGGGCAATCGTTCAGCTGCAACAGCTCATTTTCTCGAACAGCTACGCAGAACCAAGAACGGCACGATGCTCTATGCGTCCAGCGCCAGTGACACGAAATCGAAGGAAGATCCGGAATGGGGGAATGGCGCCTTTACGAAAGCGCTGATATCCGCTTTCAACGGTGGAGCGCGCCAGCAGTTTGACGAGGGATTGTCAACCCAAGCCTTGGATGCCTACTTATACAAAGAGGTCAGACGAATTACAAATTTCAAACAGACCCCTATCTTCATCAATCCTAACGGAATGGAACATTTTAATATATTTAATTATGAAAACTAAAAGTCTTTTGTTTCTCGTATTGCTCTTGGCATTGACATCTGCAGCAGGAGCACAAACCTACACGGTTTATTCTGTGACGGGTAGCGCAAAGATCGTGAAAGGTAAAAACACGTCCTTGCTCCAGCCACGAAAACAGTTGAATGCGAATTCACGTTTGTTGATAGAACCAGAAAGTGCTGTGACTCTCCTCGACGAGAAAAGTAATAAAATGTACTCCTTTTCTGCAGAAGGCTCACACACGGTCAAACAACTGATTGATATGACTAGGAATAGTGTTAAGTCTATCTCCAAACAATATATGAGTTATCTGGTTAAACAGCTGTTCTCTGATGCCAGTCAACAAATGACTCATCCCGACACTTACATGCAGGTTACAGCGACGTCATACCGCTCTACCTCGAGCGATTCCATGCTCCTGAGCAGGATTGCGCAATTGTTCCCTGACAACGAAGACACACCCATAGAAAAACTACTGTGCGAGTCTGACAACAAGATTGGAACAGACATGAATGTCTATTTTGAACTGATTTCCTGTGATACAGGATTGGCCATCGACAGGAATGTCAAGACAAATACCGGCTCTTACCTGCGTGTCCATAACGGAACCGACGAGATCGTCTACGTGAACGTTCTGGATATCGACGAGAATGGGAACAAGTATCTGGTCCTACCCGTTGACTCTGCTGCCACCTGTGCCCATCTTCTTGTTCCGCCAATGAGTACAGTTTCATTCAGGGCTGAACCTTTTATCTTCTCCGAAGAGCCCATCAAGGAGACCTTTATCCTTGTTGCAACAGAGGATCCTGTAGATTTCAGCATCCTGATGAATCCTATACGCCGGAGCGGAAAGAAAGGCATGAAGTCCGGGTTGTACAGAAACTTTTATAGAGTAGAGTAGAATAGATGACAAGAATTGGATTACTATTGATTGGTCTGTTATATTTCCTATCAACTCACGCTCAGGCCTTGGATAAGGCCGAAAAGGATCAGCTGATCTATGAGGAACTGACAGCCGATTATGAATTAGAGAACTGGCATCCAGACATGATTGTTGCCAGTCATATGCTGAAGGAAACCGACGAGAAAGGAATCTTCATTGTCAAGGGTGATTCTTTTCAGGTGAAGTCTATCCGGTCTGACTTCTATGTCTGCGAGAAAAACGGCCGCTGGACTCCGCTCAATGATTCCCGTTTCCCATTAGAGACCATGGTCAATCTTTTATTGAACAGAATTGAGAACAATCGCCATCAGTTACAGATTCGCCATCATCAGTACGGGAACAAGAAACCTACAATCACCATCCCGATGCAGAAGCTGCACGATCTGTTTGCACGCAATATGCAGCTCTATTGTAGCGTTACATATATCGGGACAGATGAGATTCGTGCCGTCTTGGTCTTCCATCAGAAACGTCAGGACTTCATTCACATGTTAGAACTGAAGATTCCAACGAAGAATTTGTTTGATGAAGAAAGCACCATGACTGGTGATTTGTACACCAATATTCCACAAGATAATGTTAATTCCATATTTAGAGAAAAAGGTAAAAAACAAAATGAAAACAATCGTCATTAATCGCATGAAGACATTGCTGTTGATGATGGCAGTGTCAATAAGTTCAGTAATGGCAGACGGCCATTTCTCTATCGTAGAAGGTCTCTCGGATGGCCATTTAAAAGAAGTCATGGAAGGCAATGTCAACGAGATGATGACAACCTTCAATGCGGCTGCAAGTCAGAATGCCAAGAGCTTGAAACTCTCAAAGACGATCTTCACCAATGAGGCTATCAAGGAAATAGGCCTAGTGTGGAAGAGCAGTACGATGGTTTTCCCCCCTGCCAACATCAAGAGTAGGTGTCTGACCACCAATCATGGCTATCAGGTAAGAGGTATCCCTGTTGATATAACAGAGGCTGACGAGGGGGAAAAACGCCAGGAGCTAACCATTGATTTCACCCATGATGGAAAAATCAGCAACGTGTCTATCGCCATCGAAATGCACCGCTATGATGAGATCATGGCAGAGAAATCCTCTGACATAGACTATTCTCGCAGACAAATCATCATTGATTTCGTCGAGAATTTCCGTACAGCCTACAATCGTAAGGACATCAAGTTGCTGAACAGTGTCTATAGTGACAAGGCGCTGATTATTACAGGAAAGGTTGTGACGGAAAAGCCAAACTCTGATATCGACAGACTGACACTCAACAATAATAAGGTCGTTTATATCAAGCAGACCAAGCAGGAGTATATAGCAAAACTGACGAATATCTTTAAGATTAATAAATTTATCAATGTCAAATTTGAGGATATTGACATCGTGCAGCATCCTAAGTATGATGACATCTACGGCGTGACGCTCAAGCAATATTGGCACACCAGCCGATACAGCGACGAAGGGTATCTTTTCCTGATGGTCGACTTCAGGGATGCCGACAATCCTCTGATCCAGGTTCGCACATGGCAACCTTACAAAAACAATGCTGGACAAATCATCACCAAGAAGGAGGATGTCTACCATCTGGGATCATTCCGTATCGTAAGATAATAATAACCTAACAATTGTAAATATGATGTGTAAAAAATCTATTCTTTCATTGTGTATGTCTCTGATAGGAGGCTTCGCAAATGCGCAAGGTGTATTAGAGGCGTCGGACATCTCGCAACCTAATGACGTTTATTCAAGCGCTAATGACGAGGCAGCCGTTATTATCCGCTGCCATAAGTCCATTCCCCTGAGATTCTCTTCTTCAATGGACAAAACAGCAGATCCATTTAAAGTGGATTTGGAGGGTACAGACTCCGTCTATTACATTTCCTTCCCTACAGGTAACCGGTATCGCGGGCGAGAACTGACGATTATAGCGAGTGGCTATACCCCTGTTTTTTTAAAGCTGGAACTGCAACCGAAGCAGCTGCTGTCGTACCAGATTACGGATCCCAATGCATTAGTGGATGCTGGCTGCTATCGTGAACACAGAAATAAAGGCATGCAAGAGTTCAAGAACGGTAACTATGAAGAAGCCAAGAATCTGTTCACAGTAGCCCGTAGTTGTTCCGACGTAGACCAGAAAGAGAATGAGAAGAATATCTCACTGACCGATTCAATGATATATTATCGTGCGTCAGCAGAGCAATATTTCAAACTGCTCGATTATGCTAAGGCCAACGAATACTATATTAAGATTATAAGAAATAATCCCTATGACAGCTTTGTAAAAGATCGCAACGAGCTCTGTGTCAAACTATACCAACAGGAATGTGAAACACTCTTCACAAAGGCAGAGTTCTATTTTGCTGAGAGAGATTATGAGAAGGCCAAGACTTTGTATGAACAGGTTATCGCAAAGGAATGTACCTCAAATATTGCTATTGCAACAGGCAGGCTTAACACCATCAATTCCCTGGCCCGTGCCAAAAAGGAACACGCACGGGTGTTCACCTATGAATATATGAAGGACATCCCCCTTGGTTTCTCTTATGGCAAATACAATATGCATAAGGCGGGAGGGTTCTTTCAGATGGATTTCAACACAACGGTCTTTGATGCTATCCGCAGCGACTGTCAATATGGCGATACCAAATTTCCAGAACTGAATATGGCTTTTGGCTGGACGGTCAAAATTGCGAATCCTGTCTGGATACACTTCGGTCCTGGTCTCACAGGCAAGATGTACTATGGCTCATACAAGGATGACTGCTACCCAAAGGTGGGTTATGGTGAGAACAGCTTATTGGATACAAAGGAGATGAGCGAAGACTTGACACTACCGAAGAAAGAGATTCCTGCTGATTACAAAAAAGGGTGGACTCATGCGAACGTTGGTGTTGCCATCTCTCCCGTCATCGGCGTAACAGCCAAATACAGTTTTTTCGCATTGCGCCTGACTTATCAATATCGGTGGTCTATCCAGTCCAAACTTAAGGACTTTATAGGCGTAAGCCGTCTGTCAGTAGGTGCCGGTATCGCATTCTGAGGTATCATCACAAGCGAAATAATCAGTTATCAAAATATGCTACAGATCCGCTGCAAAAACAATAATGTGACGAAGAGTTTCCCTGAGGGGACCTCGCTGCTCGACGTGTATCAGGAGTTTGCCGACGAGATACACCTGCCCTACCCCGTAGTGTCGGCTAAGGTGAACAACACCTCGCAGGGCCTGAAGTTCAGGCTCTACCAGAACCGCGACGTGGAGTTCCTCGATGCCCGCGAGGGTTCGGGCCACAGGGTGTATGTGCGCTCGTTGTGCTTCTTGCTCTACAAGGCGACGCAGGACGTCTTCCCAGGCTCAAAACTCTTCATCGAGCACTCCCTATCGAGAGGCTACTACTGCAACTTCAAAAAAGGCACCAGGAGTCAGGTGACCGACGAGGATGTCGCACAGATCAAGACGCGGATGCAGGAGATCGTCGACCTTGATATGCCCTTCCGTCGTACGGAGGCCACCACCGAAGAGGCCATCCGCGTGTTCACCGAACGGGGCTTCTCCGACAAGGTGAAACTCCTGGAGACCAGCGGACAAATCTATTCCGACTACTACATGCTGGGCGACACGGTGGATTATTATTACGGCCCGTTAGTGCCTAGCGCCGGCTATCTGAAGGTGTGGGATCTGGAGCGCTTTGAGGATGGTCTGTTGCTGCGAGTGCCCGACTGGAACAATCCCTCGCAGGTGGCCGAGAAGGTGGCGCAGCCCAAGACCTTCGGCATGTTCGCCGAGAAGACCCGATGGGACATTATCATGCGGCTCTCGAATGCCGGCGATGTGAACAAGGCCATCATGCGCGGCTATGCTTCGGAACTGATACAGGTCTCGGAGGCCCTGCAGGAGAAGAAGATCGTGCAGATAGCTGAGGAGATCGACCGTCGCTTCCACCAGAAGGAGAACCCCGTCAGGATCGTGCTCATCACAGGGCCGTCAAGCTCGGGCAAGACCACCTTCTGCAAGCGTCTCTCCGTCCAGCTGCTGGCCTGCGGACTGAGGCCCGTATCGTTCTCCACCGACGACTACTTCGTGAATCGCCTCGACACCCCCAAGCTGCCCAACGGCGACTACGACTTCGACAATATCGAGACGGTAGACTACCACCTGATGGAGGACCACCTGATGCGCCTGATGGCCGGCGAACGCGTAGAGATACCCGAATACAACTTCGTGACCGGCAAGCGCGAGTATAACGGCAAGAAGCTGAAGTTGAACAGCGACACCGTGCTAATCATCGAAGGCATCCACGCCCTGAACCCGCTGCTCACGCAAAAGATCGACGACTCGCTGAAATACAAGATCTACATCTCCGCCCTCACCAGCATCTCGCTCGACGACCACAACTGGATCCCCGTGCGCGACAACCGCCTGCTCAGGAGAATCATCCGCGACTACAATAAAGGCGCCTATACCGCCCAGCAGACCATCGCCCAATGGAAAAACGTGTGCGAGGCCGAAGACCAGTGGATATTCCCCTTCCAGGAGACGGCCGACGTGATGTTCAACTCTGCCCTGAACATCGAGTTTGCCGTGCTGCGGACCCATGCAGAGCTCATCCTCACCTCGGTGCCCAAGAACTGTGAGGAATACGCCGAGGCCCATCGTCTGCTGAAGTTCCTGCGCTTCTTCCTGCCCGTCAGCGACAAGGAGATTCCCCCGACCTCCATCATGCGCGAATTCGTCGGCGGCTCCAGCTTCAAGTACTAATCGAATAAAGCAACCCAACAAATACTAAACGTAAATGAAAATGAAGAAAGTAATGATTTTTGGTGCTTTGGTAGCACTATTGGCCGTCATTGGCTGTAACGAGGAAAAAGAAACGGCAGAAATCATCGACCTGCCACGTGCAGAAACCCCAGATAGTGTAGCCAAGGCGATGGAGGGTTTCTTCCAGGCAACTGCCGATGACTCGATGGACATCCACAGCGTGATGATTGTCAAGGATGGCAGCATCATCTACAGCCACTGGCAGAGCGAGGGCGTGGATAGTGTGCCGCATGTGCTCCACTCCGTCAGCAAGACCTTTACCGCTACCGCTGTGGGACTGGCCATTGCCGACGGTAAGATAGCCCTGACGGATAAGGTCATTGACTTTTTTCCCGACAAGCTGCCCGCCGAGGTCAGCGAAAACCTGAAGTCCATGACGGTGCGCGACCTGCTGACCATGTCGTGCGGACATGACGTTGAGCCTTCCTTCCGCGGTGCTCCCGATCAGGACTGGGTGACCGCCTTCCTTGCCCACCCCGTCGTACACGAACCAGGTACTTTCTATCTTTATAACAGCCTCGGAACCTATATGCTTTCAGCCATCGTGCAGCAAGTGACTGGCGAGAAGGTGGTCGATTACCTGACACCCCGTCTCTTCGAGCCGCTGCATATTGACAAGCCTCGTTGGGAGGAGAGTCCGCAGGGCATCAACTGTGGCGGCTGGGGTCTCTATCTGAAGACCGAGGACCTGGCGAAGATGGGTCAGTTATTGCTTCAGAAAGGCGAGTGGAACGGCCAACAGCTGATTCCCGCCGAGTGGGTGGCCGAGATGTCGAAGAAGCAGGTGGAGAGTATCAACCCCGGTACGCGTATCGAACAGGCTGCTGAGCGCGGCATGACCAAGGAGACCAGCGACTGGATGCAGGGCTATGGCTATCAGATGTGGCGCTGCCGTCCTGGCTGTTTCCGTGCCGACGGAGCTCGCGGTCAGTATATCATTGTCGTGCCTGACAAGAACGCAGTCATTGCCATCACCTCCAATGTCGAAGATTTGCAGGGTGAGCTGAACCTCGTCTGGAGCCGCATCCTCCCCGTGTTGTAATTACTTAATATACACTTCCAAACAGATATCGGCCACGATGTCGGTCATCTGATCCGTTGGTTCGTAGCGCTTCAAGACACAACCGTCGCGCGATACGAACAAATTCGGATGGGCGTTATAAGGATGTAACAACAAAAAAGTTCCACCCTGATACATTGTTCTACGGGAAGCGCGGATGGAATCTGATGGTGCAACGGTACGGACTTTTTTCCACATTTCCAAATAGTGACTTGTCTGATGTTCGCAGACGTGCGGTGGTTTCACGTCTGTCCGGGTGCGAAGGAGAATAAAAGTTACTACCAGAATTTGGTGAACGACATAACAAAGCCATGGATTGAGGAAGTCGGGGCTTTGTGATAAATTTAGAGAATGGCCTATTTTGATGTGACTTCTTCTTTTTATGCCCGCGGTTTTTAGTGCTTGGCCAGGAATTGCAGACTCTTGGTGTTTTATTTAGTGAAGGGTTTTAGGTGTAGTAATCGCGCTGAACCCCTCTGCGGAATAGGGGATAACTATAGCCATGCTTATGACATACATCGTGATAATGTGATGAGTAACTACTCAGCACCCCTGCTATCTGGTTGCCGATGGTCTCAAAATCAAACAAAATCATTTAGAAAATCAACCCAAATAAAAATTATATATGTGATTTTGGAAAAATTTTGGGTGTAGTGCCCCCAAAAGATGCAGTTCTTAAGAGGAGGTGCTGAGTAGTTACTTTTATCCCACAATCTTTTAAAAATAGTTAAATTACACTCTGTGCTTGAAGATTTTTGGCAAAAATGAGAAAGAAATGGAATTATTTATTTATTTTTGCAAAGGAATCGGGGAGAAATCCGGTATCATTGATGCATTAGCTTATTATTTCGCACTTGACTGAAGAAGCTTAGGAACCTAATTTGGAATAGTTCGATTTAAGAAGCAGAGGGAAAAGTCCGAAAACGGCTTCCCACCTAACGCATTAGCTATGCACGCGCCTATGGCGTGGTAGCATTCTATATGTTAGGTAGGGGTTCCAAATTCCTAAGCTCGCCCCTCAAGTCAAGTGCGTAAGAGTGGCCACGCCATATTTTATGCTGTGACGCTAGCATCCTCTTTCAATATACTGAAACTAACGAACAACTACTTAATGTTTAACAATTTAAAATTACAGTTATGAAAAAGGATTTTCTTTGGAGTTTGTTGGCCATCATGATGGTCACAATGTTGAATGCAGGACTATCATCGTGCAAAAAAGATGACCCAGACCCGGAACTATCAGTGAGTACGAATAGTATTAAATTCGCTTCTGCCGCATCAGGCAGTCAAACATTCAGTGTGAGCAGTAATGTTGGATGGACTATCAACGCAAACCCATCTTGGCTTACGGTAAACCCCACCACAGGTAGTGGAAATGGTGTTGTGTCTGCTAGTGTCACGGAAAGTACGGAATTTGCAGACAGAACAGGTAGCATTACCATTATCTCAACGGAAGGCGGAATCATAAAGACGATAGATGTCACTCAGGAAGGAATGAAAGCCTCCCTGTCTGTCAGCCCTACTTCATTCTCCGACATAGACGGAAAAATGGGAGGTTCTGTGACATTCAACATTACAGCAAATGTTAGTTGGGAGATTAATAGTGATGCAGGTTGGCTGTCATTGAGCACATCCTCAGGTAATGGAAATTCCTCTGTTACGGCTACAGCCCAGGCTAACAACACTGACAGCAGACGCACTGCAACATTGACTATTAAAGGAAAGGAGGGCAACCCGCCATCCGTTACCGTTACTATCACACAAGGGGAGGGAACCAATACTAAGCTGAACGTTTCGCCCAAGACCATTATAGCATTAGCGGATGGCATTGCATTCGATTTCAGTTATGGATCAGATGTCATGTATTATTATTGTAAGATGTACACAAAGAAAACAGCTGAAAGATATACGGATGCAGAATTGATCAGTGATATGTCAAGCAATTCCAGCGATCGTGACACACCCTCTGACGGTTACGTAGCGTACTGGAGCGGAATGACTCCGCTGACTGAATACGTGGCATGTACTGTGGGCTATGACAGGAACGGAAAGAGTGGTAGTCTCATGAGAACGCCGATTTCCACAAAGAGCGCCACTAATCAGGCTGCAGCATATATCTCGGAAGTGAAGTACAGTGACACTTACTGGTATTGGACAACGACTCCCAACGGTTATGTAACCAAATATTATCAGTGGTTCATAGGTAACCTTAATATTCACTACATAGAGGGTAATGCCGCGGTTGCATGGTTCTTCGACCAAGCTATGAAACAGAATCCCAATGACTTTGCCCCTATTGTCAAAGGTGATGATTGGCAGAGGGCGCGTAACGGTGCCACTATCTTCGACGTGGTGACATGGGCCGTAGATGTTAATGGCAATTTCTCGGGCGTCATAGATCGATTTAGTGGATCGGTAAATGCAAGGAAGCAAGCTTCTTCCAATGGTGAGATAACTGTCGCAAAATACAAAATTAAAGACTACGTCACAAAGTAATTTTCTATGGAGTTGGCTGTTTTCGGAGATTACAGCCAACTCCTTTATTATATGTTATGAATAGAACTTTTCTGTCATTGTTTCTTCTGATGCAGGCTGTTTACATACTCGCCATTCCTGCATATAACAAGAAAATCACAATTGATATTGATGGCGAGACAGTCTACATCACCTTAAGAGGTGATGAAAATTGTAAATATGCCATTGACGAATATGGCTATACGCTATTGCCAACAGAAAAGGGATGGTTTTATGCTGCTGAGCAGGATGGTATGATCGTTTGTTCCAAGTTCAAACTTCAACCTATCAACAGGCAAACCAACCAGACCAAAGAATTCTTAAAGAGCGCAAAGAAAGGAGTCAAACCATTTGCGGAAGAAACAGAAATGAGGTTCTCGCACAATCTGTCTCGAAGCCAATCAGCTTCTATAAAACCGGCTGTCGGACTGCGAAAAGTGCTAATCATACTTATGCAATATCAGGACACGAAACTCTCAAAGAGTGTTAATGACTTCCAGCAGTTGTTTAATCAAGAAGGTTATCAGGAGGATGGTGCTGTGGGCAGCGTCCGAGACTATTACAAATGGGCATCCTATGGAAAACTGGAACTACAAAGCGACGTGGTAGGGCCATACACAGCACACTATAGGATGTCTTACTATGGAGGAAATCAAGGGGTTAGTGGAGGTGATGCAAACCCATATGAACTTTTCCTTGAAGCCATTGGCCAGGCAGCACAAGATGTCAATCTTTCGGACTACGATAGCGACGGAGACGGGTATGTAGACAACGTACATATTATATATGCTGGCTACGGAGAAGAGGCTGGTGCATCAGCAAATGCGATTTGGGCACATGAATCTACATTTCGCACTATAACCGTGCAAGGAATGAAGATCGATCGCTACTCATGTGCACCTGAATTGCGAGATAACAAGGGAGGTGGCATTTCGCGCATTGGGCCTCATTGCCATGAAATCGGCCATGCACTTGGTGCAATGGACTTTTATGACACCGATTATGAAACGGGCGGTCAATATCTGGGCACAGGGAAATGGGACATCATGGCCTCTGGTAGCTGGAACAATGATGGTATTACACCGGCAGATTTCAATCCATACGTAAAAATCTATAACTTTGGATGGACGACCGCACAAACCCTGAAGAACGACACTATTAACAAAATTGCCCCGTCAACTGATGAAGGAAATATTTATCGTATTAATACAGGTATTTCTAACGATTATTTCTTATTGGAGAATCGGGATGGAGAAAAATTTAACTCAGCAGAACCAGGAAGTGGTTTGGTTATATTCCATATCGGTCCAAACTTGGAAAGCCGATCCTCTGCAAATACAATCAACTCGACCTATCCACAACAGTGCTATGTTGTATGTGCTTCGTCTAGTGCAAAAAACCCCACATCATCAGCCAGTTCGTATGGTAACATAAATAGTGGCGGATGCCCATATCCTGGTTCATCAGGAAATACCGAATTCAGCAGTTTATCCACACCGGCTGCACTGACTGTAAGTGGTAAAGAAGCAGGCATAAGTATCAGTAACATACAACATGACGGAACCGATATCGTGTTTCTCTATGGCAGCATCAACAGTGAAGACACTCCTGATGATTCTTCCACTCCTGATGTTTCATATTTGTGGGCTGAGGATTTCGAGCAATTGAGACTACCATCAAACTGGAATTACATCGATGTGGAAGGCACAGGTGAATTCATTGTCTCATCAAAGATGTCAACAAATGACCAACCACAATCTCCTGTTGCCGCCAGTGGTGTCGGTTATGCCAAATTCTCGGCGATTCCAAGGATGGTTATAGGCGAATATCGAACAATCGGTAGCGTTGTATCGCCTAGGATCAGATTGGCAGAGGGAAAGAAATATATACTGTCTATATCAGTCAGAAAATACAACAAGAAAGGCATGGATTCTTCTGATATATTGTCAATTAGCCTGATAAAAGAGGATGGTAGTGAAGATAGTTTAGTTGTTAAGAAAGATGTAAATAATCAAAACTCCTGGGAGAAAGTCTCATTTTCTTTGCCAGAAAGGGAATACGACTTTTCCATTAAAGTAACCTGTGACATTGATTATGGGACTGCATTGTTCATCGACAACATAAACATATCTGAAAAAAGTGAAGAGACGAGTATCGGTCATGTTAAGACTGCAGATCAAGTAAGACTATTCAATGCGTCTGGTTCTTGTATCTATGAAGGCAAAGCTGACGAAACCATTCCTGTAGGTATCCATCTTACGAAAGGTTTCTATATTTTGTGTTACAGTAATGGCATATCAAAGAAAATAATTATTAAATAGGAAATAGTAAATAAAGGTTTGAAGTTTAGTATGAAGAATTTTTTGCTAGTTTTTACAGTGATTATCTTGGACGTAATGGGTTGTGGACCACGACGCCATGAAGATCCAGAGCCATATCTGAATGTGAGCACTAATCAGGTGATATTAGAGAGCCAAAGAGGTGCAACAGGTGTGATTTTTGTATCGTCCAATTTAAAATGGACTGTTGTATCAAATAGTGGCCAATGGTTGAAAATCTCCCCAGTATCAGGAAATGAAGATGCGAGGATAATAGTTGAAGCGCAATCCTCAAATGAATCGCCCAATGGACGTGTTTGCACTCTAACGGTAAATGGTGGAGGAATGGAACGAGAGGTTCTCGTATATCAAATGGGTAAATGACACCCCGTTTTATTGTGTTCCACACATTCCTGCTGTCCCTGCTACATCTGCTTGTTGATGGAGTATGCGCATGTGGGATGATGATGTCGTGTCAGATAATAAGTGATTTCGAGGCATGCGGGTTGATTGTACTCTATGACATGCTGGCATTTGGCACTCAACCGCTGACCGGCCGTTGGGTGGACACATGTGGTGCAAGTGGGCACAGACTGAAATTGGCGATAGCCCTCCTTTTAAGCGGAGCGCTGATAAGTCTGCTTCCTGTTTCCATGAACTTTTTGATAGCTATGACAAGTACCATCATGCTAGGCATGGGCAATTCGCTCTTTCATGTCTATGGTGGTAAGTATGTAGCTGTCATCTCTCGCAATGATATCCGTGTGATGGGAGTATTCGTTTCGACCGGAACTGTAGGTTTGGCCATGGGTCTTGGTTTCAGTAGTCCGATGCTTTTGACGTTCTTACTCATCGCTCTCCTGACAATGTCAGTCCTTCATCTCTACAAAACGGGAACAGTCCGGACAGAAAGGTCTTCGCACATTTACACAGAAGAAGACAAACAACTCTCTGTCCAGCCTCAGTCCGCTGTTCCACTTTTTTTCCTTTCCTGCCTGATGCTGGTCGTGACTGGTCGCGCTTTCATTGGCGAAAGTCTACCCTCTCTGGGCACATGCATCAACTCAATGGGAGCACCCTTGACGATGGTCATGGTAAGCGTTATCGTCATGACAGGCAAGGCTGCTGGAGGCTTCTTGTCGATATTGTGGGGCGTGCGAAATGTGTTCTGTGTATCGATGCTACTCAGTGCCACGATCTTTTTGATGTGCCCATGGCACGATGTATTTGTTCTGATAACCTTGTTGCTCATCAATATCTCCATGCCTTGCACGCTCTACTGGGCAACCAAGGCCGTTCCTGGACGAGAGGGATGGGCATTCGGTCTACTGGCGATGGCTCTCTTGCCTGGATTTCTGCTTGGTCAGCTTTGCAAAGATGATGCCACCTGCCAGATGTTTCTTGATCCACTGATGGGCACCATCCTCCTTGAGAGTCTTTTGCTGCTCTGTATGCGTGAGCGTCGGTGGAAGGTATTGGCAGTTTCAGTAGTTCTCAATATCTTAACCAACGTACCACTCAATGTCTTTATTATGACCTACGGGGTTACTTCTCCTCTCCACTTGGTTGCTTTGGAATGTTTGGTCGTTGTTATAGAGTTTATTGGCTATTGGCTCGTCCTTCATGAACGGCGAAGGGCTTTCAAGTACAGTTTCCTATGCAATTCCTTCAGTGCCCTTGTCGGATGCCTTTTCCAATACCTTTATAATATAGGTGTTTTTTAATTTGGCTAAATTCATTTGTCTGACAAATATGACGAGATATCAGAAATCCCTGGCGCGTCTCACGACGGGCCAGGGATGGTGCTTATGATGCATAAAGAAATAGGCTAGGGTTTTAGGTTGTTGAAATAGTCGCGGTAGACGCGGACATCGAAACAGGGACAGGCCTTGTGAACGCCCTCCAGCTCGCAGTGGCCGACAATCTCTGCATCAGGATAGTCCTGTTTCAACGAGACGAGCAACGTGTAGAGGGTGAGCTTCTGGGCTGGGGTGCGGGTGTCAGCGGCGCGGCCCTTCTCGTCGAGGCCACCCTCGTAGCAGATGCCGATGGAGTGGGCATTATAATGCCTGGCGTGGGCGCCGACCATCTCTTCAGAACGACCGAAGTGCAACTGTCCGTCGCGGGTGATGTAGTAGTGGTAGCCGCAGCACTTCCAGCCTTTGGCTTTGTGCATCTTGTCGAGTTGCTCCATGGAGATGTGCTGGTTGGGCCGCGAGGCCGTGCAGTGGAGGATGATTAAATCGATTCTTCTCATGTTTAGACAGAATAACAATTATAGACAGAATAACAGATTAACATGTTTTTTAGACAGAAGTACATAAGAACATATTTTTTAGACGCAAGAACATATTAAATGTTCATGCAGCTCTGCATGAGGAAGGTTGACACGAAGGCGGTAATGACCGTCAGTACGAAATTTGCAATTTTATTGATTGTTTCTCGTTTCATAAAGTTGGAATTTTAAAGTAAGGAATTACCCCTCCTAAGGAGGGGCTGGACTTAATCACCGCCACCGGCGGGGACGTCGGCCTGGGCGATGGCGATGCCATAGGTCGAGATGGGAACCTTCTCCTGGTAGCGCTTCTCCTTGCCGGAGATCATCTTCTTGATCGACTTCACGACGTAGCCCCACTCGAAGATACAGTCATCCTTGAAGGACTTCGACGTGAGCTTCTCGCCCTTGGTGTTCTCGGGCTGGAAGTTGATCTTGATGCCGTTGATCATGGCGGCAGGACCACCGGAGATGGCATCGGTGATGTTGGCCTTGCCGAGCTTCTGACCGTCTACAGCTGGCGTGAACGTGCCGAGGCCATCGATCTTGACAGGCTGGCCCTGTGAGAGGAGTTCCTTGAGACACTCGACCACCTGCTTGACGACCAGCTCACACATCTGGTAGCTGGCGATCTTGCCATGTTCGGTCATGTGGCGGCAGAAGCCCTTGAGGTTAATAGGTTCCTTACGCTCCACCTCGGCGAAGTACTTGCCGTAGGCGGTTGAATCGTCGTTGGTGTTCTGGCGAAGATTAATCACCATTGGAATGTTTGAACGTGCCATAGTTTTTTAGTTGAGAGTTGAAAGTTGAGAATTGAGAGTTAAGAGTGTCGGGGTGAGGTAAGCGGGAGAAAGGTGCCTGGTTTCTCCGAGAAAGGTCTAACCTTTCTGGCAGAAAGGTGCCTGGTTTCCCAGAGTAAGGGCTACCCTTTCTTGGGCCCAACCGCCTGGTCACTTTGACAATGCAAAGGTACGACTTTCCCAGAAGGCATTGTCCGACTGTGGCGGACTTGAGAGGAAATTTTTCAAAATTTCTAAAATTGTTTAGTAAAACGGTTCTCGTTCTTGGAGGGCACGAAGGAATGATTGGTAGAGAGGGGATTTTGAGAGGGCATCCTGATCCTGGAGCTCGGGCGGGAGATCGATGCAGTAGTCCTCACAGATATAGCGGACTGCCTGAGGTGGCAGTTTCTGTGCCTTGGGTGAGATGCCCATGGCATCGAGAATGTGACGACGGGTCGCCAGATAGCGACTGAAGGTACGTGGTGAGACATCGGCCAGACGGGCCAAGGTGCTCTTGCTGATGAAACGGTTTTTGTCGTAGAAGTTGACCATTGGTTAAATTTATATATAAATTTATGTAACGAGTGTAACGAGAAAAACTAAAACCCGTATAAAGAAATACATTTGGTTCGAGGTAAATCAATTTCTATAGAGAAACTTTAATATTCTCATTACACTCGTTACATTAACAGGGTTAAAACGGCAGATCTTGTTCTATAGTATTTGGCTGGGAATCAGACGTTTGCTGTGCAATAACGGCTATGATGGCAGACTGTTGCTGATTCTGGTCCATTTCAAATAGCCGATAATAGCATCCCTGACTGTTACGCTCTGACCTGAAGCCGAGTTTCTTCATGGCCAGACTGACGCGGCGCGAGCTGATGGGCATACGACCATAGCTGATCATCTGGGCAATGGTGGCGGCATTGATATACTTGCTGGGTTCACCGGCCTTTGGCTTACGATACCGTTGGGAGATGAGCTGCTCTTCATCAGAAATGATACGGAAATAGTCGTTCTGTTTCTTCATGCGCAGCTCCTCATGCTTGTCAAACCAATAAGGGAATCCAGAACAATAATCGTTGCGGAGTTGGGCGTAGAGCTGCTCATAGTCCAGGTTCCATTGGCGTGGGTCGTCGATGCAGGAGACATGGAAACAGAGCCAGCGCCGGTTACCAGTCTCGTCGGTGAGGAAACGCTCTTGGTTGCCCGTGGCACAGAGTGAGGCCAACCGGTGCTTGACCATGACAAACTTGTCGTAAGGTCGTCTGATCTTCAGCGTCACCTTTGTCGAGAGCGACTTGAGCTCGGCATTGTCGCGGTCCTTGAACATGTCGATTTCCTCAATCTCCACAAGACAATTCTCGACCAGTGCTATCTGGTCATCTTTTGACGAGAAAGAGTTGCTGGAGTTTTCGAGGTAATAACTGCGCAGGGGTGGTGGCAACAGAAACCTGAAGAAAGTCGTCTTATAGACACCCTGGGGGCCGATAAGTGTGAAGATGGTCTGATTGCAGGCCTCGTCGCAGAGCCAGCCTGCCACCGTCGCCACAAGCCACTTGTGCAAGGCCCATCGCAGCAGTTCCTGTGCTTCCTCGTCGCTCTGTCCTTCCTGCACAGCATCGGCATGTACATAACCAGCCAGCTGTGTGACACGGTCAGTCTTGTCCCATTCGGGCAGCGACTGGATGAAGTCCCTGACAGGATGGATGCGCCGCGCATAGTCGCTGTTGATGATGTCGCGGACGTCGTTCTTTAAGATACGCTTGCCCGTGTCGTTGGCCATGTTTTTGCGGAAGGTGCAGAGATCGGCATCTTCCATCAGCCGCCATTCTCCTTGGCTGTCGAGGTAGGAGGTCTGGTCGGTAATCTGGTTGTAGATGACGTTCACCTTGTTATCGCGGAGATACTTCACGATGTCGGGCAGTGTAATCATCGACACCTCTTTTGCCCGTCCGGCTTTGGAGAGGCGCCATGTGCCATGTTCCGACTGTCGGTTCTGCCATACCCACTGTATAATACCCTCGCGCTCCTTCTGGTCGTAGTCGCTCCAGTTCTGTGCGGCCCATTCCTGCATCGTGTCGATGGACGTGCCAAAACGGTTGAACAGGTGGGCTGCATGCATGACATACTGGTGATGGGAGCCCGGACCGTATGACAGGTTACGCTTGGTCAGCATCGGTTCGATGACAGTCCATGCTTCGTCAGCGTCGGCATGACAGGTGCCGATTGCATATTCCCTGCGGCGCTTCCCTGGTTCGGTGTCGGCAGAGAGGTTGGCCGCAGCTGCCTCGTCGTCGGTGATGATGAAAGGCATCGCCTCTGTGTTCAGATAGGCCTCAGGGTCGTGAGCCATTCCTGACAGACGGGTAAGATCACCACACTGACCATCGTAGTCGACACCGCAGAGCGTCGCAAAATACTCGTTTCCCTTACGATAGGCTGCCCTGTAGGACAATGCGTTCTCTGGAGGCTGGTAATCGCTTACAGATTGTACAGGTTTTTCAGAATACCGGAAGATGACACGAAAGCCCTCGCCGCTGATAGTTCGGTAGGCTAAGAGTGTATGCGGGTCGGCCAGGATCTGCCCCCTCACCACTTCCACTTTACTCTTGTCAACGTGGTCAATGTCACAGATAGCCAGACCGGTGACGCGGGTGACGTGGGTGGTCTGTTTCCCGTTACCGTTGAAAAGCACGGCCACAGAAAAGGCCGGCATCATGGATTCCTTCACTTTCTTGTTGGCTTCGTCACGCGAGAGGCCATAGGCCATCTTACGATAGAGCTCCGTCTTGTTTCGGACACTTTCGTCGTGTTGGATCCACCAGAGGATCTCCTGAAGGCCTACGGGCTTGCTGTCGTATGACTTCAGGTTTTTGAAAATACTGAGTTTCAGGTCTTGCATATTGTAGTCAATTATTTTGATTGCGTGATGTCATGATGGTTTGTGCCTTTTCCATCGCTTGTTGTCGGGTGTTGCCTAAAAGGAGTAAACCGAGAACCATCCATTCGGTGAGGAAGTCATCCTCGTCCTGGAAAGTTGCCTTTAAACTCAGGATCTTACACACTTTCGTCCATCGCATGTCGTAAGGCATGTCTGGTTTCAGGTCTTTCCCGTTCACGCCTCTATCCTCTATATATCTTGTCAGTCCCCGATTGTGGAAACTCTTCAATTGCTCCAGCAGGGTTTCCATGATATCTTTTGCCAGCCCTGGCTTTAACAGGGGTGTCATTTCTCTCTTCAATATAGACATATACCTTATTAATATAAGGCAAATGTATGCAATCCTACAGAGAACGTGCTGACGAGTATATCGTCATAGTTGTTAATTAATTTAACTCAAATAACGTTTTTTAATAGAAGCAACAATGCTTACCCCCCTGCTGAATAAAGAAAAAGAATCATAAAAGCGGCTCCATCCTTCCGAACCGACGATTTCATTTTGAAGATTACTATGCCGAAGGTCACAGAAAACGTCACAGAAAACTGCCTCCAAATTGAAGTCATAAGGCAAAATTAACCTTATAAGTTGGCGCAATCTCGACTTTTTTATGAGATTGCGCCATCAATGATTATCGCGAACGGCTTAATCATTATCTGTCAACCCTTTCAGAACTGCTAAGAGGTGCTGTCAAGGCTGTTATTGATTATATTCAGTCTGGCTATCGTAGTTTCAGCTATCGTCAGGAGTGCGATGTCAAACGCTACATGAATAGTCAGCCTGACAAAGAGGAAGCTGCTGGCACGGTACTTAATGCCTCACTTCCCTTCTTGAAATCTGATGAGTGTGAGCGAGTAAAAGGGCAACTCTCTTACATTGTTCAAGACATAAAGGAAGGACGACAGCAAGGTAGAAACCGTGGATACCACATGTAATACACCGAAAAATAAGCCTGCCAGTAGCATTTACTGGCAGGCTAACGAATTCTTATAATAATTACTCGAAGTTAACAACAACAATAGTTTTGCATCTAACAGGCTTACCGTCCTTGAGGGCAGGTTTCCAATGGGGCATGGAGCTGACGAGGCGGAGGGCTTCGTCGTTGAGATCCTTACGGACACCTTGCATTAGATTGGTGCCATTGACAGAACCATCTTCGTTGATAACGGCAAAGACTCTGACATTGTGTAGGCCTTTACTTCTTGAAGCGTCAGACAAACGGGCATGTTCAGCGCACCATTTGACCTTGTCACCGATAAACTCAGGCACATGGTCTACGTCACGGTGCCAATAAATATGTTCTCCTGGTTTATTCATACGGAAGGGATGCCCCAAAATTTCATTGCCACTCATCTTGTCTACCTTGACTGTCTGCGTTTCAAAACCTGGATAGGAAGCACGGAGAGTAGTGCCGAGTGCAATTTTCAGTTCGCACCATCCTTCTTCGTTGGTTAGGGCTTTCTGTCCTGTTTCATCAACAGTCACTTCGGCTCCTTTCAGCAGACGTCCTGTAGCTGCATCCTCTACCGTGACAAACATCCAACGCTTAACATTATCCTTGTAGGCAGAAGGCCAATCAGTTTTCTCTGACCTGTCGAAGCCTGAGACATTACGAGTATATAGCTCGATTCGACGGGGATGCTCGCCTTGTAGGAATTTCAGTTCCTTGATGCTGCTGAGGGGGACATATGGGATATTGTTCTTTGTTATCTCCTGACCATCAAGGGTTATCATGAACTCGTCTGGAGAACAAAACGTAGTAGTATTCCATCGGCTGTCTTCCTTGACATCTCCACGCTCAGCCAAACGCCCATTAATGAGCCAGGAAAAGAATGCTCCTACTGGCGCTTTTACCCCTATGCACTCCTTGCCATCTTTCACTTTAAGGGTGATGGCAGACTCTTCCTTGGTCTGATAATCTACTTTTGTCTCTGCTGAAGTATAGAGCGATACTGCTATGATTGGCAGCAGATAGGCCAGACGCAGCCACTGCCAGCGATTTGATTTCTGTTTCATCATCATTGTTACTCGTTTTTTGAGGGTACTCTGGTTAGCGATGCCGTTTGCCAGAGAGTACCCGCCCTGACTTGCGGCCTTACGGATTAAGAGTTGTAGATACTGGATGTCGCTGAATCCGTGAGAGAGTACCTGCTGGTCTGCCTCGTACTCATGGATGATGCGCAGGTCATTACGCAGCATCCACATCGTGGGGTTGAACCATTGCAGGGCTGTGAGTAGTTCTACCAAGACGACATCAGCTGAATGGTGCAGTCTGATGTGTCCTAATTCGTGTGTCAGAAGGGCTGTAGTTCCCTCTTCGAAGTCTTTGCGATTCAAAAAAACCGTGTTCCACCAGCTGAAAGGCTGCGATGCTAATTCAGAAACGGCTAACACATGTCCGTCTGACATCGGATGTATCTCGCTATTCTGTTTCATCTGATGCAATTTCCATAGAGACAATAGCATTCTCGAAAGGACTATCGTAACTCCTATAATATATAAGGTGGTTAGGATCATTGGCCAATTGATGGGCTTGCTTACTTCCTCAGTATCATTTGGAATAGATATTGCTGACATAGTGTTATCTGTGGTCGCTTTGTCAGGTGTAATAATCACCTTTCCATCAGCAATTTTTGATTCGCTTTCAATCATCTCTGCCTCATTTCCTGTCATCTCCGTAAACTGAGGTTCCACCTTGATAGTCTTGTGTAGCGTTATCACGCAGAGTGGCAGCACAAACGAAGCTATTGCAGTCGACAGCAAAACAATGCGATTCAATTTATGCCAAGTCTCATTAGCTGCAAGGAGTCTCCAGAATACATAGAATACCGCTATTAGCAGCGCTACTTTCAGCTCGTATGTCAGGAACAGATTCATCATCGCTACTTCGTCTTTTTGTATTCTTCTACTTGAGAGAGTAGATCGCGTAGTTCATCCACTGAGAGCTTTTCCTCTTTTAGGAATGCAGACACAAGGCCTTTATAAGAGTCTTTGATATAGTCATCCACTAATCGAAAGATGTTGTTTTTGGCATAGTCCTGCTCGGAGATGAGTGCATGATACTGATAGGTAGTACCATACTGCTTGTGGCCGAGATAGCCTTGTTGTTCTAAACGGCGCACGATGGTAGACAGTGTGTTGAAATGTGGGCGAGGCTCCTCATAATGCTCCAAAAGCTCGCGCACGAACATATCTCCATACTGCCAGAACAGCTCCATCACTTCGCGTTCCTTATTTGTCAGTTTCTTCATTTTCAATTGTCTTTAAATTGTCAAATAATCAACTATATCCAGTATCTGGCAGCAAAGATAACTAAAAAAGCAGCAACAAGCAACTATTTTTTGTAGTTATCTTACGTCGCTTAACATCTTTAAATAGTTGTTCACCCCAGTTAACCAGAATTGTACCATGTCACATCGGTGGCAGGATACTTCGTGATTGTCACAGATTATCCTGACCCCGTTGTATCATTCCTATAAAGCGTTTTCTATTCTTTTAGTTTCTGCTGTTAGATATTTCTCCAGGCACTTGGCGATGTTGGGGTAATAGTCGCCCAAAGTTTTGTAGAGGTTGCGGTGTATGGAGTAATGGCGCATGGCGGTCACAAGTTCCGGCATCCAAAGGAAATCACGGGTAATCTGTTCGTACATTTCTGCTTTGATTTGTTCAGCACTAAAGCTGTTCTCCTGCATGTAGATAATGACAGCCGCACGGACAATGCTCTCATTGATGACACTGGCAGCGTTTCTGTAGGCTTGGTTGCTCATTCCGCGATAATATCTTTCTAGCATTTTCTCGCCGATAGGATGGAGTATGTTAGCATTGGCATCGTAAAGAGGATTGACAAAGGAGTGGTTGAACTCGTGGATGAGTGTCGCGGCATAGTCCGTGCCGTTCTCGAAAGCCTTCCCAGTCTTTTCGTCTATATTGTAGCCACAGATGGCAAAGACCTCTTTGGGGTGGCCGGGCAGTTGCCGACTTGGGCCATAATTGCCGCTCCCGTTCGTGAAGCCGATGACAACGTGGAATCGTTCTGTCGGCTTTGTGCCATAGAAGCGAGGATACCAGTCTTGATGAAAGTACTGCATCACGTTCTTCTCGTAGGTACGAAGGACAGACTCATAAAATGACTGATGCTGCGTATAGAAATCGTGGAAGCGGGTGTCTGCATAGAATTGACTGAGGTGGACGAGAAACGTGTCTATCTCAATATTCTGCCAACGGTTGCCGAGGTTGAGCTTTTCTCCTGTCATCATTATTTCCTTCCCGTCTGTTTCGAGATTGATGGCCATCGTCATCACGGCATCGTAGCCAATGTTGTATTTACTGCGTAAGTCTTTCATGTAAACAACGGCAGGGTGTTGCTTGTATGGCGCAAACCAAGCCTCCGTGTCCTTGGTGTACTGTCCGCCCATATCCATGCAATACTCCCTAAAGCCAGCCGTGCGTGAAAGAATGGCCATGAGTTCCACCTTCTCGGATGCTTCGACTTTAATCTGTGCATTCGCAGATGTTACTACTGTCAGCAGGATCAACAGTAGCAGGAATAGTTTGTTATACTTCTGATGGATCATTGTTCGTTTCTTATTTGTATTTACCTTTTATTATATATACACCGTAATCGCGGAAATATGTCGCTGTCGGGCGTTAGTTCTTCTTTATCGCAGGGCATAGAGAAAGCGTGAACAACCCATATCTTTCCCTCGTGGCTGTAGGAAGTGCCATAATTGTCAGATAAGTTTCGTCCACGCTATAACGTGAACGCTCACCTTATCCATTCTCTGACAATTATTCCTTGAAACTTCCTACATTTCGAGGTCTTTGAATGAGATAGCGAACGCCATTTCTCTTGTCTACAATGTCTTTGGGTATCGCACTAATGCGAAATCCAGCGACAAAGGTACTACTAATAATTGAGAAACAATGCATATTACCCCCACCTTTTATATATTATTAGCGGAATGAGGTTCTCCAAAGCAATCTACTCAGCCATATATACAGTTCATGGTATCGCATGTCATTTGGAAAGATTGCACTGAATTTCACCTATCAACTTTTTCGTTGCGAATTTCACCTGAATTTCACCATAGGCAAAAGAAAAACGAGCTACATCTCTGTAACTCGTTGATTTTCAATGTAGCGGGAGCCGGGATTGAACCGGCGACCTCATGATTATGAATCATGCGCTCTAACCAGCTGAGCTATCCCGCCATCATCTTGTTAAGCGGGTGCAAAGGTACTACTTTTTTAGGAACTACCAAAACTTTTTGGAGAAAATATTTTGTATTTCAAAGAATTTTTGTAATTTTGTGGCCATAATTCGTACAAAACTAACACATTTACCAGCCCTGAGCGTATGGGAAAACAGCGAATTGACATCGAATACCCCCTGAACACGAAGTCGCCAAACCTCGTGTGGGAACAGATCAGCAGCGCCCACGGCCTTGAGCGGTGGATAGCCGATCACGTGACAGAGGAGAACGGCGTATTCACTTTCACCTGGGGGGAGCCATGGACGGAACAGGACATCCGTCAGGCGCAGTTATTGGAATATGTGAAGTATGACCGCATCCGTCTGAAATGGGAATACGACGATGAAGACGATGACAGTTATTGGGAGATGCGCATTGAGAAGAGTGAGCTGACAAACCACCTGAATCTGCTGATCACGGACTTCGCAGAAGATGACGATGCCGACGGTCTGCGGATCTTGTGGGAGAGCAACCTCGACAGGCTGCACCGTTCCTGCGGACTTTAGTTGAGAGTTGAAAGTTGAAAGTTGAGAGTTGAGAATTGAGAATTAAGAAACTCTACATATTTATTATTAAGCAGTTCGGGCTGCTGTTCTTCGGAACGTTCTTCATCTGCCAATTCGTGCTGATGATGCAGTTCCTGTGGCGATATGTCGACGAGCTGATCGGCAAGGGACTCTCGCTGGAGGTGATGGCACAGTTCTTCTGGTACATGGGGCTGATGCTGATGCCCCAGGCCTTCCCGCTGGCCATCCTTCTGTCGTCGCTGATTGCCTTTGGTAATCTGGGCGAGAGCTCGGAGCTGACAGCCATCAAGGCAGCGGGTATCTCGCTGATGCAGACTTTCAGACCGCTCATCGTGATCGTCATGCTCATCTCGTGTATCTCGTACTACTTCCAGGATGTGGTGGGACCCAGGGCGAACCTGTCGTTCTACCAGCTGCTGCTATCGGTGAAGCACAAGAGTCCGGAGCTGGAAATACCCGAGGGCATTTTCTACGACGGTCTGCCGGGCTCGAACATCTACGTGCAGAAGAAAGACCTGAATACGGGTATGCTCTACGGCATCATGATCTACCGTCAGACGGGCAGTTACGAGGATCAGGCCATCATCCTGGCCGACTCGGGCAGGATGCAGTCGACAGAGGAAAAGAAGCACCTGCTGCTCACACTCTACAGCGGCGAATGGTTCGAGAACATGCGGTCGCAGGACTTGGCCAACAGCGCGAACATTCCCTACCGCCGCGAGACATTCTCGACAAAGCGCATCGTGCTCGACTTCGACAGCGGCCTGAATATGACCGACCTGGCCGATGTCTCAGGTGATGCAAGGGCGAAGAGCCTGACCAAGATCCTGCACGACCTCGACTCCATCAAGCAGAACAACGACAGCATCGGGTACTCCTTCTACCTCGACGCGAAGAGATACACCTTCAGAGCGCCAATCGTCAGCGAGAGCGACTCGACGAAGATCGTAGAGGAGTTGGCAGCGGGAAACATCAACCACGATACGCTCTATGAACGACAGTCGGCCAGCGACAAGCAGATGGCCGTCAAGAGTGCCTTGTCGAGTGTGCAGTCGGCTAAGACCGACATAGAGATCAAAGCCGACTACGCCCACAGCCTGCACCGCTACTACCGCCACCATCAGCTGGAGGCCATCAAGAAGTTCACACTCTCGCTCTCCTGTCTGATCTTCTTCTTTATCGGCGCTCCGCTCGGCGCCATCATCCGCAAGGGAGGTCTCGGCGTGCCCGTGATCATCAGCGTGCTGGTGTTCATCGTGTACTACATCTTCGACAACACAGGATTCAGGATGGCGCGAGAGGGACAGTGGACCGTGTGGTTCGGCATGACCATCTCTACAGTGGCACTCACGCCCATCGCCGCCTTCTTCACCTATAAGGCCAACAAAGACTCCGTGGTGTTCAACATAGACCTCTACAAGAGTTTCTTCATGCGGGTACTCGGACTGCGCTCCAAACGACATATCTACAGGAAGGAAGTGATCATCGAAGACCCGGACTATCAGAAAGACGCCGACATACTGGCCGACATCAACAGGCAGATCACCCACTACAGCGAGCATCACAAGCTGCTGCACTGGCCCAATCCGATCGTCGTTTTCTTCCATGCTGGCGACGACCAGGAGATAGAGGCTATCAGCGAGCGACTGGAGGAAACGATTGAGAACCTGAGCTACACGAAAGACAAGCTGATACTGACCGAGCTGAACCAATATCCCATCCTCGCCACAAGAGCCCACACACGGCCCTTCCGCAAGAAATGGATGAATATCGTGACCGGTCTGCTGCTGCCCGTAGGTATCTTCTTCTATATCAGGATGCTCCGCTTCAGGCTCCGACTCTACAAGGACCTGCGCACCATCCGCCACACCAGCGAACGGATCATTCCAAAGGCCGTAGAACTGGCCGACAGGTAAGAAACAAATATCACTCTATATATATTAATAAGGTATAGGACATGACAGAAAAGACGAAACTGAACACCATAGAGGAAGCCGTTGAGGACTTCAGACGAGGCGAGTTCGTGATCGTTGTCGATGACGAGGACCGAGAGAACGAGGGTGACTTGATTGTCGCCGCTGAGAAGATCACTGCCGAAAAGGTAAACTTCATGCTCAAGCATGCCCGTGGCGTGCTCTGCGCACCCATCACCCTGGAACGGTGCAAGGAGCTGGACCTGCCGCATCAGGTACAGGACAACACATCGGTACTCGGAACACCCTTCACCGTCACCGTCGACAAGCTGGAGGGCTGCACGACGGGCGTCTCTGCCCACGACCGCGCTGAGACCATCAAGGCATTGGCCGACCCAGCGTCGAAGCCGGAGACCTTCGGCCGACCAGGACATATCTGCCCGCTTTACGCACAAGACAACGGTGTGCTGCGCCGAAGCGGACATACTGAAGCTGCCATCGACCTCTGCCACATGGCCGGGCTCTATCCTGCCGGCGCCCTCATGGAGATCATGAACGAAGACGGTACGATGGCCCGACTGCCGGAACTCCTGGCATTCGCCAAGACGTGGAACCTGAAGATCATCAGCATCAAAGACATGATTGCCTACCGACTGAGGAAGGAATCGCTCATCGAGGTGGGCGAAGAGGTGGATATGCCGACAGACTACGGCCATTTCCGGCTGGTGCCCTTCCGTCAGAAGAGCAACGGGCTGGAGCACCTGGCTCTCATCAAGGGAGAATGGAAGGAAGACGAGCCTGTGCTGGTGCGTGTGCACTCATCGTGTATGACGGGCGACATCCTCGGAAGCAAGCGCTGCGACTGTGGCGAACAGCTGCACAAGGCCATGCAGACCATCGAGAAGGAAGGCAAGGGCGTGGTGATCTACATGCAGCAGGAAGGTCGGGGCATCGGACTGATGAACAAGATCGCGGCCTATAAACTGCAGGAAGAAGGACTCGACACCGTAGATGCCAACGTACACCTGGGCTTCAAGCCCGATGAGCGCGACTATGGCTGCGGAGCCCAGATGCTCAGATACCTGGGCATCCACAAGATGCGCCTGCTGACGAACAACCCCGTGAAGCGCGTCGGACTGGAGGCTTACGGGCTGGAGATCATTGAGAACGTCCCCATCGAGGTGACCCCCAACCCCTATAACCTGCGCTATCTCGAGACGAAAAAGAACAGGATGGGCCATACGCTGCACCTAAAGTGAAAAGGTAAAAAGGTAAAAAGGTAAAAAAATAAAAGAGTGAAAAAGGTAAAAAGGTAAAAGAGTGGAAATGTGAAAAAGATAAAAAAAATGAAATGCGGAAGCAAATTCTTCACTCTTCATTCTTCACTCTTCGCTATTTTTAGTATTTTTGCACCCAAAATTTAAACTAATGGCACAATTATCCAACCGTTTGCAGCGTCTGGCGCCATCCGCCACGCTGGCTATGTCGCAGAAGAGTTCTGAAATGAAGGCACAGGGTATCGACGTCATCAACATGAGCGTCGGAGAGCCCGACTTCAACACCCCCGACCATATCAAGCAGGAGGCCAAGATGGCCATTGACGAGAACTACTCGAAGTACTCGCCCGTACCCGGCTACCCCTTCCTGCGCCAGGCTATCGCCCGGAAACTGGAGCGTGAGAACCACCTGCACTACACGCCAGAGGAGATTCTCGTGTCCAATGGTGCCAAGCAGAGTGTCTGCAACACCGTACTCGCATTGGTGAACCCCGGGGAGGAGGTGATCATCCCTGCACCCTATTGGGTCAGCTATCCTCAGATGGTGCTGCTGGCCGGTGGAGAGCCTGTCATTGTGGAGGCCGGCTTCGAGCAGAACTTCAAGATGACGCCCGAGCAGTTGGAGGCCGCCATCACACCGAAGACTCGCCTGCTCATCCTTTGCTCACCCAGCAACCCCACGGGCAGTGTCTACAACAAAGAAGAGCTGAAAGCGCTCGCAGACGTCATCCTGCGTCATGACGACCTGTTCGTACTGGCTGACGAGATCTACGAGCACATCAACTATATTGGCAAGCATGAGTCTATCGCCCAGTTCCCGGGCATGAAGGAGCGCGCCATCATCGTCAACGGTGTCAGCAAGGCGTATGCGATGACGGGATGGCGCATCGGATATATCGCCGCACCCGAATGGATTGTCAAAGGCTGCAACAAACTGCAAGGCCAATACACCAGTGGCCCGTGCAGCGTCAGTCAGAAGGCAGCAGAGTTCGCCTATGTCAGCGACCAGCAATGTGTAGAGGACATGCGTCAGGCCTTCGAGCGCCGTCGCGACCTGATCGTCAAACTGGCAAAAGAGATACCCGGGTTGGAGGTCAACGTGCCGGAAGGTGCTTTCTACCTCTTCCCGAAGTGCTCCAGCTTCTATGGCAAGAGCGATGGAGAGCGAGTCATCAACAACTCGACGGACTTCGCCATGTATCTGCTCGAAAAAGGACATGTGGCTACCGTGGGCGGCGATGCCTTTGGCGATCCCGAATGTTTCCGCATGAGCTATGCGACAAGCGACGAAAACATCATCGAAGCAATGAAACGAATCAAAGAGATAGTGGCAAAATTGAAATAAAACGATAAAATCATAGTTAAAAGTTATTAATTCGTGCGCTATCCCGCTTTATTTTGTTATCTTTGCGAGGTAATTTTAAAAATTGACAAATTATAAACTTTCATTTTTAATAACTAAAATTTAAATCATTCAATTATGGCAACAACAACAAAGGCTGCAGCCCCAGCTAAAAAATCGGGCTTTCAGGGTGTAAAAGCTGCATGGATCATTCTCGTGATTTGCGCTCTTGCAGGTTATGGTGTATGGTATTTCGTAATGGGTAACCCCGATAACTTCATCGGTGGCGATCGTTCTGGTCATCCCGCAAACCTGCTCGGTACAGTGTATAAGGGAGGTTTCGTGGTAGGTCTGATCCTGACCCTGCTCTTCACTGTGATCTGCCTCGGTATCGAGCGCTTCTTCGCTATCAAGACCGCTTCTGGTAAGATGAATCTGGCTAAGTTCACCGCTGAGGTTAAGAACGCCATCAAGGCTCAGGACTTCGCTAAGGCAAAGGATCTCTGCAACAAGATGCAGGGCACCGTTGGTAACGTGGTGATGGCTTCTATCAACATGTACCAGACCGTTGAGACCGACGACACACTGAAGAAGGCTGCCAAGATCGCTAAGATCCAGCAGGCTCACGAGGAGGCTACTCAGCTCGAGATGCCTACCCTTCAGATGAACATGCCTATGGTTGCTACCATCGTATCTCTGGGTACCCTGACCGCTCTGTTCGGAACTGTGCTCGGTATGATCGGATCGTTCCAGGCTCTGTCTGCTGGTGGTGGTGCTGACTCTATGGCTCTGTCTGCCGGTATTTCTGAGGCTCTTGTGAACACAGCATCTGGTATCTTGACCTCTTGGGTTGCTACCGTTGTTTACAACTTCTTCTCCAACAAGATCGACAAGCTGACCTACGCTCTCGACGAGATCGGTTTCACTATCTCAGCTACCTACGATTCAAATCACAACGAGGCTTAATCTTTAACCATTTTTTTAACGCATTTAAAGCATTTAGAGAATGGGTAAAATTAAGATACAGAAAAAAGACATCTGGATTGACATGACGCCAATGTCAGACGTGATGACGCTGCTTCTGTGTTTCTTCATGTTGACTTCAACATTCTTGACACCGGAACCAGTATCAGTCACCGCGCCTAACTCTGTGTCAGAGCTGAAGATCCCCGAGCAGGACGTGCTGAATATTCTGGTAACACCAGAGGGACGCGTCTACTGCGGTACGGAGAACAAGAACAACATGCAGGCTATGCTGGATGCCATGACCGACAAATTCGGTATCCAGTTGAACGCCAACCAGATCAAGCACTTCCGCGAGGATGCTATGGTTGGAGCCCCCATGTCACAGCTCGCAGCCTATCTGTCTCTCGAACAGGAGAAGATGGCTGAAGAAGTCCAGAAGCTCGGCCTGCCGCTCGATAGCATCGAGCTTAAAGACGGCTCAAAAGGCAAGAGCGAATTCCAGGAGTGGGTCTCATCGGCCCGCGATGCTAACCCTGACATCAAACTCGCCATCAAGTGCGACTCGAAGACTCCTTATGGAACCATCAAGAAGTTGATGTCAGAACTTCAGGACATGAGCGAGAACCGCTTCCAGCTCATCACAAATCTCGATGTTAAACGTTTAAACGACTAGTAGTATTATGGCAAAAAAGAATCTATCCAAGCAGAAAAAGATGGATACCCGCGTGAACTTCACGCCGATGGTAGACATGATGATGCTTCTGATCACCTTCTTCATGCTTTGTACTACGCTGGCCAAGCCGCAGGCTATGCAGCTGACCATGCCGTCGAACGATGACACGAAGAATCTGAATGAGGAAGACAAGCAGGTGACGAAGGCTTCTCACACTATCACCCTCTATCTGGGTTCCAACGACAAGGTTTGGTACATAGCTGGTCTGCCCAACTATGACGATCCCTCTTGTGTCAAGGAGACCACCTATGGTAAGGATGGTATCGAGAAGGTTCTGAACGAGCACACGACAGAGGAAGGCGTGAACCCCGTGGCTAAGATCAAGCTGGCCAAGAAGGAGCTCGACGCCAAGAAGAACGAGTACAACTCGAAGATGACTGACGAGCAGTATCAGGAAGCACTGAAGAAGCTGAAGAAGGGTGAACTCCCCACCGGCGAGAAGGTGCCCACGATGACCGTCATCATCCGTCCTCTCGACACTGCTACATACGAGAACATGGTGGCAGCTCTCGACGAGATGCTGATCAGCAATATTGATAAGTACGTCATTGACAATGTCGACAAGATGAGCGACGAAGACAAGGAGCTCATCGCGAAGGCAGGCGTCAAATGATTAACCCCTAAAAACGTAGAAAGACTATGGGAAAAATAGATCTTATAGACAATGGCTGGGTTGACCTCGTATTCGATGGTAAAAACCAGGCTTATGGAGCTTATCAATTGCGCAAGGACACAGGTAAACGTAACCTGAAAGCCCTGATTACTATGTTCCTCATCTTTGCAGCTATCGCAGCCATCGTGATTGCAAAGGTCTCTATCGAAAACTACATCGCATCGCAGAACGCAGCGATTGAGGCAGACGTAGAGCTCCAGAGCCTGGCTGAGAAGAAAGAGGCAAAGGCAGAGAGAAAGGAAGAGCCCGAGGTTGAGAAGATCGAGATTGAGCGTGTCAAGAGCTCTGTCGCTTTCACCGTTCCTGAAATCAAGAAGGACGAGGAAGTGAAGGAAGAGCAGGAGATCAAGTCTCAGGACGAACTTCAGGAGACCAACACCGCTATCGGTGCCTTCAACGTGGAAGGTAACGACGAGACTGCAGGTGAGGTGCTCAAGGCTAAGGAAGTCATCGCAGAACCCGAGCCCCCGAAGGTGGAAGAGACTAAGGTGTTCGACGTTGTGGAGGAAATGCCCCAGTTCCCTGGCGGTCCCTCAGCACTGTTCGAGTATCTGAACAAGAACATCAAGTATCCGGTTGTGGCAGAGGAGAACGGCGTACAGGGTCGTGTCATCGTGACTTTCGTCGTCGAGCGTGACGGTTCTATCACCGATGTGAAGGTTGTCAAGTCAGTTGACCCGTCACTCGATAAGGAAGCATCCCGCGTGGTGAAGGCCATGCCTCACTGGATTCCTGGTAAGCAGAACGGTTCAGCCGTGCGTGTGAAGTACACCGTACCTGTGACCTTCAAGCTTCAGTAACCCGATTTGAAATGAACGCATTCAACAAGACAGTTGGATTAACACTGATATTAGGCTTGTTCCTCGCATGTGGGAACAAGCCTAATCCTGCTAAGGAAGAAGCCTATCAGAAGGCAGCCTCATTCTTTGCCGCCGACGAGAGCTTCTATCCTATCCTGGACGAGGAATTGTATTATTTCACAACACAGACCCTCGACTCCATCACCCCACTCTACATCAACGAGCAGGACGCCGTCAAGAAACTCATGGCCGAGGAGACCTGGCTGGCCTTCACCACCCGCGACTTCACAGAGAAAGAGCGTCAGAACCTCAAGGACCGCCGCTTCCTGCCCAGGGCCATACCCGTCGCCTACGACGGACTGGCCATCATCGTCAACAATGCCAATCCCGACACCTGCATCACCATCAAGGACTTTGCACGTGTGCTGAAGGGAGAAGTCGAGCAGTGGAGCGACCTCTATCCCCAGAACAAACTTGGAGAGATCGACGTTGTCTTCGACAATCCCCTGTCGAGCACCGTCCGCTGGTGTGTAGACTCCATCCTCGACGGCCAGCAGTTCAATGCCAAGAACATCGGTGCCGTACAGACCAGCGCTGCCGTCATCGACTATGTTGAGAACCATCCCAACTCACTCGGCATCATCGGGAGCAACTGGCTCAACGACAAACGTGACACCACTAATGTCACCTTCAAGAAGAATATAACCGTGATGGGCGTTTCCAAGATGGACAGTGCCAAGCACTACAACAGCTGGAAGCCCTATCAGTATTACCTATATAACGGCAACTATCCCCTCCGCCGTACCATCTACGCCCTGCTGAACGATACACGTCCCAGCGGCATACCTACCGCCTTCACACATTTCATCCAGCTGCCCAAAGGCCAGATGATCATCCTGCGCTCAGGACTCCTGCCCCGTTCAGCCAACATGAATGTCAGAAACGTCATCGTAAGAAAGGAGTAACAATTAAACGAAACGACATTTCAAACGTCATACAATCGAGAGAGAAACAATAACATGTATAACTTTTAAAAACAAGCGAATTATGAAAACGATCAAATATTTAGTAATGGGTGTGCTGCTGGCAGGTTTCAGCACCACCGCAAATGCACAGGAAGCAGAGCTCGAGGCAGCTCTCGCAGGTATTAAGTCAAAGGCTCCCAACGTAGCCGAGTTAGCAAAAACCGCGTACAAGAAGAACAAGAAGAACGCAGAAGCCCTGATCAAGGTGGCTCGTGCTTTCTATGAGCAGAAAGACACTGCCAATGCCAACCTCTTCGCCAACTACGCTAACGAGGCCGGCAAGCCTAAGTATCAGTATGCACCCGCCTATCTGCTGTTAGGCGATGTAGAGGCTTCTTATGGTACCGACGGTGGTAAGGCCGCAGGTTACTACAATCAGGCCATCACCTTCGACCCGAAGAACCCCGAGGGTTACAAGAAGTGGGCTATGGTGTATCGTAAAATCAGTCCCTCTCAGGCTGCCAAGAAACTGCAGGACATGAAGGCCATGTGCCCCGATGAGGACGTTGACGCCATCACCGCACACATCTACATGCTCGCCGGTGACGAGAAGCAGGCTTACGAGAACTATGCCAAGTCAAATGTCGCAAAGCTCGACAAGGCTTATCTGAATGAGTATGTACGCGCCAGCTACTTCACTGGTCACTTCGAGGATGCCCTCAAGGCTGCCGAGGCTGGTCTGAAGTTGGAGCCGCGCAACCCGACGTTCACCCGTCTGGCTATGTTCTCAAACTACGAGCTGAAGAAGTATGATGACGCTAAGGCTTACATCCACAAGTATTTCAACGAGACCGACAGTGCCAAGTTCTCTGAGTACGACCACTTCTACACAGCCCTGATCTATCAGGCTCTGGAGGACAAGGAGAATATGTATGCCCAGTACGACAAGGCCCTCGAGCTCGTCAACGACTCTTCGATGATCAAGCGTCACGCTATCCTCAAGAGTGTCTCTGACAGTTATCTGAAGGATCAGGCTTTCGAGAACGCCATCAAGTACTATCAGGACTACCTGGCCTGCAAGCCTGAAGTAAACTCAGACGATCAGGAAGGCCTCGCACGTATCTACTCAAAGTTTGCTGATGCAGACGAGACCCGCAGGGTTGAAATGATCGGCAAGGCTATTGAGGCCTACAAGGTGATGGGCGAGAAGTTCCCCATCCAGAATATCTATGCTGCCTACCAGTGCGCTACGATGAACAACAAGCTCGACAAGACCGGTGAGAAGGGACTTGCAAAGCCCGACTACCAGAAAGTGGTGGAGTTGCTGGAGAGCAAGGCCAATCGCGACAACAGCGAGAACACCATGCTGAAGTACAGCTATCACTATCTGATGTCAAATGCCTTCCTCTATGGCAAGAACAAGGCTCTCGCCAAGGAGTATGCCAACAAGATCCTGGCCATCGATCCCGAGTACGCTCCTGCACAGCAGATCCGCGACCTGAAGTAAACAACATCAATAGTTAATAGAAATAGGAGGGAAACGGTTTTGTTTCCCTCCTATTTCTATCTATCAGTCCCTATCAGTTTCTATCGATCAGGGATGATTTTTCCTTTCTACAAATTCCGTATAGGTAACGAACTCATCCTGGCGCTTTTTGAAGAAGAAGGGGATGTCCCTTTTGGAAACATCCCCTCTTGTTTTGTTCGTCAACCTGATCATTAGGGCAGGCTGATAGCCTCAGAAGGACATACACTTGCACATGTGCCACACTCTGTGCACAGATCGGGATCGATAGAATACTTCTCACCCTCAGAAATTGCCTCAACGGGGCACTCACCCTGACAAGTACCGCAAGCGATACAATCGTCACCAATTACATATGCCATAATCTTAACTGTTTATTAATTAATAATGTTTATTACTCACTTAGGAGGATGCAAAGATACGACTTTTTTTGGAATATACCAAATATTAGGTATATTTTTTTGCAATTTATACGTTGTCGAAATAACCAGCGACATAATAATCAGTCGTTTTTTACGTTATTAGTAAGACAACATGAGAAAGATACTGACCATCATTCTGGCTGTCTGTGCACTGACGACAAATAGCTACGGACAGACCCGCAAAATACAGAATAAACCGTACATCGACTTGAGGCCGATGCACTTCGGCATCCTTGTGGGAATGAACCTGCAGGATATCGAGTTCGACAACCTTGGTCCCCAGACGGTTACATTAGAGGACGGCACGAGCCACGAGGAAGTGATTGTCTGCGATGCAGACCGTTGGAATTCAGGCTTCAGCGTAGGTGTGCTGGCAGACCTCCGTCTGTCGCAGCATCTGAACCTGCGCTTCTCACCCACGATGCACTTCGGTGCCAAGCATCTCACATTCCGCAATCTGACGGAAACAGACCAAGACGGCCGACCGTTAGAGGCCAGACAGGACATGAAGAACACCTATATCTCACTGCCCTTCGACCTGAAGTTCAGTGCCGAGCGCTGGAACAACTACCGTCCATACATGATGGCTGGTGTCAACCCCACACTCAATCTAACCAGTAAGAGTCAGGAGTACATCCAACTGAAGAAAGCCGACTTGTTCCTGGAGGTCGGTCTGGGCTGTGATTTCTACCTACCCTTCTTCAAACTCATTCCCGAACTGAAGTTCTGCTTCAGCCTCCGCGATGCCCTCGACCACGATCATGCCTCTGAGTTACAAGACGTCAATATGCGTAAGTACACCAATGCTGTCACCCGAGGTACCAGCAAGATGATTGTACTGACGTTTTACTTCGAGTGATTACTTCTCCAGGTTGAGGATGAGTTTCCCCACAAATGCTCCGTGCTTGCCGTTCTGATCGACGGGAATCAGTTTCCCGTTCTTATCCGGCGCATACTCCAGCGTTGGCATATAGGTGTGGGTATGACCACCCAGTACGAGGTCGCAGCCCTCTGTCAAGCTTAGGAACTTCTCATCGGGATAGACGGAGACTGCCCATCCGAGGTGCGAGATGCAGATGACAAGGTCGCACTTCTCTTGTTTGCGCAGAATGTCGATATACTTCTGGGCCGTCTCGGCTGGATCCAAATAGGTAATGCCCTCACAGTTGCCGTCGAACACGAGTCCCTTCATCGGAGGTGCGAGGGCGAAGACACCTATCTTCACACCTTCACGCTTCAGGGTGATATAGGGTTTTACCAGACCTTCCAATATCGTTCCTGTACAGTCATAATTGGAACAGACGATGGGGAAAGTGGCCATTCGGAACAGCTTGGCCATGTTCTCCATGCCGAAGTCAAACTCATGGTTGCCGATGGTAACCGCATCATAGCCCATCTGGTTCATCAGGCCTATTTCCACCTCGCCCTTGAAGAGTGTGTAATAGCCCGACCCCTGCGAGAAGTCACCAGAATCGAAGAGCAGCAGATTGGGATGCTGGCTGCGTTCTTCCTTGACCAAATTGACACGACGCAGGAAGCCGCCCCTCCCCGCCAAGTCCTTATTATCGAGGATAGGATTCAGCGGCATGATGGTAGAGTGCGTATCATTAGTATGCAGAATCACCAGCTGTTTGTGCTTCTTTGCCCCTGTTTCCAAGGGTGAAAAGACGAGAAAGTGAAAAAGTGAGAAAACGACTGCCAGTCTCGCCACCTTATTAATATATTTATTCATATCTTCAGTACTAAATTGTTTCACTTTATCACCTTTATCCTTCCTTCCACTCTCGAGTCTACCACAATGCCCTTGGCCTGCATGTCGCGGAAGTAGTTCATGATGAGGAAACGGGTATTGTTACTAGCCTCCTGGGGTGACACCACATCCTTACCATCACGAAGCGACGGAATGCCGTCATTACCCTCCAGCAGATAATTGATCGTGGCCACACGGTATTCTGCCTGAGGATCAATCTCCTGTCCGTGGAGTCTGGCAGAGAGCAGTTCTCCCTTCTCGCCCTTGTCATCCATCTTGACCACCAGTTCAACGCCCTTGCTGACCCCATCGCCTCCATGAGATGCAATTTGCCGGAACACCTCCATCAGTTTCTCTCCCGTGAGGGTGGTGAAGCAAATCTTGTTCTCAAAGGGCGCCACATCGAGCACATCGCCATAGGTGACAACACCCTTCGTAAGGTCAGCACGGATGCCTCCCATATTGTAGACGGCGAACACAGGCTGCTCGTTGTAGTCTTTGGCCGACCAGATGAGAATGTCGGCCAGAAGGTTCGAGAGGTCGCTCTCCGGACGCATTGCATGCATGTTGTGCGCCACCTGTCCGACGACAGGACCCATAATACTGTCGTTCACCCGCTTATAGGGTGCCAGAAACTGTTCTGCCGCCTGATCCGGATTTTGGTCGTAACGGCTGTCCACGATGATTCTACTGCGTTCCACGCCTGCCAGCTGGTAGTGCTTGGGGGCACAAGATACCATCAGCAAGGCCGTTAGAAAGCCTGAAAATAGTAGTCGATGATTCATATCTTAGCAAATTATGGTTTTACTTCCTCTCTGCGACCGGTCAGAATCAGGTAGCGGGTCTTGGCCTGCAGGTATTCGCTATTAGCGGCATTGCGTGAAGTGAGTGCCTGCTGCCACTGGCGTTGGGCATCGAGCAGCTCAGTCATGTTCGTCATGCCGTTGAGATAGTGTTCGCGGTTGATGCGTAGGTTCTCCTCTGAACGTTCCACGCTTTTCTTCGCGATTTGCGTCTGACGGTAAGTACTTTCCAGATTGTCCCAGGCATCTTGTATCTGCAGGGAGATGAGCTCACGTTTGTCTTGACGGAAGTCTTTTGCCTTCTCTACTTCTATCTTTTTCCATTTGTACATGCGCCGTTCGCTCCAAAAGGCACTGATGGGTATCTGGACGGTAGCGAAGGCGATGGCCTTGCTGCTCCATTCGGCGAGCAGCTTGCTGTAATTGGCCATTCCACCCAGCAGTACGATAGGTTGCATGGAGGCTCGGGCTATTTTCTTTTCCAACTCCGACTTTTCCACCCAGATGTCGAGGAGTTGGGTCTCCGTGCGATTCTCAAGGGCTGTGAGATGTGGCATCAGATACACCTGGGGGTCGACGATGGCGTCATCTGAAATATTTGCATCGATGTCAATATCCTGATCGGCCATACCTATATATTTCGCCAGTGCACGGCGCAACAGCCGACAAGCATTGGCTGTCTTGATGCGCAGAGCCGAGAGCTGGTCTTGCATCAGTTCGACGCCGAGGACGTCGTTTTTGTTGACGATGCCGTTCTCGTAGATGTTGACCGCATCGCGATGTATGCTCTCCGTTTCTTTCTCCATGGCATCGAGCATCTTGTCGGTCTCATGAAGTTCCAGAATCTTGTAAAACAGGAATTCAGTAGTCATCACAATCTCGTCGTCAGTCACCTGCTGCAGTTTCTGGCGAGCATCAACCTGCATGTCGGCCAGTTTGTTGTAATTGCGGATTCTGCCGCCAGTATATAGTGGTTCAAGGACGGTGAGGCCCATCGACGTACCACGTTTGATGGCTTGAATGCCTCCGTTTTTGAAGAAATCCGACCCCTCGGTGAGCGCTTCGATGATTTCTTGCAGATCTTCCGAGAACAATTGCTGCTTCAGCAGATAGTCGCTGGCCTCGAAATGGGTGGCCGACGCTCCTACCATAGGAAAGTACTTCGTGCGGGCATAGCGTTGCTGTTCCTTGGCGATGAGCAGGTCGTTGCGGGCATCCTTGGCGCTGACGTTGTTGACACGAGCCTCCTGGACACACTCCTGCAGGGTCATGATGCGCTGGGCTGGAGCCCCAATGACCACGAGGTGGAAAATACCAAGGACGAGGAATAACTTCTTTATCTTCATAACTTAAAACCTTTCTTTTACTACACTGTAGCCGACGGGAATCATGGTGATGATAAACAGCATCGACACCAGTGCTCCTATGCAGATGATGACGCCCATCGGTCCCCACAGCGGCGTGTCCTTAATGACCATCGGTATGACACCCATCGATGCAGCCATCGAAGTGAGGAATACCGGTCGGAACCGCCGTTTAGCCGACAGCAGCGCGGCCTCTTTCGTGGGGTGCTCGTGGCTCAGTTCCTCGGCATAGTCAATCATGATGATACCGCAGCGGGTGATGATACCCATGAGGGAGACGAAGCCGAGTACGCCCGTAGCGCCAAACTCCTGACCGAACAAGTGGAGTCCCAGCGCACCACCTATCATCGAGAATCCCAGCGACGACATGATGAGCAGTGTGAGCGGTATGCTCTTCAGGTGGAACACTATGATGAAGAAGATCAGCACGATGGCAATCTGCATGCCCAGATACATCTGCGGACGGTATGTCCGTTCGGTCTCTGCCTGTCCGCCCTCCTCGATCCTGATGCCGTCGGGCAGTCGCAGTGTCTTGAGGTCCCGATAGATATTCTCCGTCAGTTCTCCCACCTTTACGCCCTGACGTCCCATCATGCCATAGACAGAGGCCGTCCGTTCACCATTGACGCGTGTGATGGTGCCAGAGCCCCAACCTGGCTTGACGTCGGCTATTTGCGACAGCGGCGCTGCCGTAATGGTGGGGATCAGGCCTGTCACGCGAATGTTCTTGAATTCATCGATGTCGTGTCTACCCTTATCGGCATCCTTTACCGTGATACTCAGTTCGTGGTCGCCCTCCCAGATGGTTGTTACAGGAATGCCGCCACCATAGCGCAAGGCAAAATTCAGCGAGAGCAGCGATTTGCTCATGCCTATGCGGTTGGCCTCTTCGGGCTTCATGGTTACCTCCAGTTGGTTACCCGTCGTGCCGAAGCTGGTGGTCAACACGTCTATGTCCTTGTTTTTCGACAATCGGTGATGTATGCTGTCTATGGCCACGTGCAGGCTATCGAGGTTATCACCCTTCACCTCCACTTCCACAGGGTATTGATGGTCGGAGTATTCTATCTGCCGGAACAGTATCTGAGCCTCAGGGAAGTAATAGGAGTAGCGGTGGGCGTAGTCGTCCAGCATTTCCTGCGTCTCTTTGTCGTTATGGGTGTTTACGATGAACTGTGCAAAGTGGGTTCCGCCGAAGTTGGGCAGGAACGTGGCATGGAATCGCGGTGAGCCGCTGCCATAGAACGTGGTCAGGTTGACCACCCGTTCGTCCTTTCGCATGATACTGGCCAGCGAGTCGGCCACCTGTGCAGTATAGTCCAGGTCTGTGCCTGTAGGCAATATGACATCGACGGCAAACTGGTTGCGCTCGGCCCTGGGCATCAGTCTGATGGGTAACATCAGGATGAGCACAGCTCCCAGCACGATGCTTGCCAGTCCGATGGCAAGGGTGGCGCGCCTGTGGCGGAAGCACCACTCTATCAGCCCGTCATAATACCCCTGCATCCGTTCAAGCAATGTCTTCCGCTCGCCTTCGTTTCTTTCCTGCTGACCCGTGTGGAGTCCGTTCTTGATGAACTGATGCTGCAATATGGGCACCACGAAAATGGCGACCACCAGCGATACCGTCAGTACGATGCTGATGGCATACGGGAACCATTGTATGAAGTCGTGTATCAGCTTGTCGGTAGTAAAGAGGAAGGGGAAGAACGTGATGCTGATGACCAGCGTGGCCGTGATGATGCTCTTCACGAATTCCCGTGAAGACTCTATAGCAGCGTGCCAGCGATTCATTCCGGAGTCTAACTTGTCCAGATAGCAGTCTACTACCACCACGCTGTCGTCGACAATCATACCCAGCGTTACCAGCAGGGCCGCCAGCGTGACGCTGTTAATCTCGACTCCTGTCATAAGGAATATGGCCATGGAGGCAAATATCGTGATGGGGATGGTGACCACTGCTACACCCGCCACCCTAAGCGGCAGCATCAGGCATACCACAATGATGACGGACACGATGGCGATGAGCATTTCGAGCATGAAGTCCTGTATGGAGTGGTCTACCACCTGGCTTTGGTCGCTGATCACGTTGATATGCACATCCTTGGGCAATGTCTGCTGGTAGTCGCTGATCAGTTGTTTTACTTCGGTACCGAAGTCGATAATATTCTTGCCCCTGATCATTTGTAGCGACAGCAGCAGGCACTGGCGCCCATTGTTCTTGATGTATTGTCGCGGTTCAGGGTATTCACGCTTGATGGTGGCAATGTCGCTCAGTCGTACCACTTCGCCCGTGGGAGCAGTACTGACGATGGTCTGTGCCAGATCCTGTTCGGTATTGAGCGATGACCGGATATGTATCTTCCTGCTCAGTTTTCCATCCTCCAGACTGCCTGTATAGAGTGTGCCTGTAAGTCCGGAAACCTTGCTCATCAGCATGGCCGTATTGATGCCGTACATCGAGAGACGGTCGCGATCCAGATAGATGCTCAGCTGTTCCTTCTGCCCACCCATGCGTATCACGTTTGCCAGGCTCTTCACCGTTCTCAGTCTGTCGCTCAGTCCGTCGGCATAGTCGCCCAGCTCACGGAATGTCTTGCTGTCGCTTTCGATGGTGACCAGCATGGCCGATGAGTCGCCGAAATCGTCGTTGGCCACCACACCCAGCACACCCGTTGGCAGTGTCACGCGGAAGAGTGTCAGCCGCTCCTTCAGCTTGTTCCAGAACTCCGTCTTGCTGCTCTCTGTCCCGTTGAGCCATACAATGGCCGCACAGCCATCGTTCATACTCATCGTCGTAGTCTTTTCCCTGTCTATCTCCTTAAAGGTCCAGAGAAAATCTTCCAGGGGCTTTGCCAACTGCTGCTCCACTTCCAGCTCAGACGCCCCAGGATAGACTCCTACCACCAATCCCACAGGAAGGTCTACCTGCGGAAACTCATCCTTTGGTATATATATCAGCGAAGCAATGCCTGCAAGCATCATGACCAGCACCAGCAGCAGCGTGATGCTTTTATGCCTCATGGCACTCGCCACTAAGCTTTTATCACCTCTTGGCTCTTGCACTTTATCACTTTTCACCCTTTTACCTTTTTACTTTTTTACCTTTACTTCACGCTCATTCCCTCACTGACTTTATTCTGGCCTTGGACGATGATCACATCGCCGTTGGTCAGTCCTGTCTCTATGACCACACCAGCGCTGTATATCTCACCTGTGGTGACAGCCTGACGATGAGCCTTCCCTTGCTTCACCATCCACACAAAGGTCTCCTTACCGCTAATCTGTATGGCATCCTGTGGCACCAGAATAGAATAGTCTGCACTCACGTCCTTCATGTGTACCTTGCATACCATGCCTGGCAGCAATGTATGGCTTCTGTTCTCTACCAAAACCTTTACCGTGTATGTGTGGTTGATGATATTCGCAACCACTCCCTTGTTCACCACTCTGCCCGTAAACACGCTATCACCCAAGGCAGACACCGTAAAGTTCACGTCAGTGCCTTTCTTTATCTTGCTGATCTCTTTCTCAGGAACCGATACGCTTACTTTCACCTTGTCAATCTTCACCAGTTTGAACCCCGTTACACCAGGCATGACGCTGCTGCCTTCATGTACTGCAGCTTGTGCCACATAGCCATCAAAGGGGGCACGCAGTACAATATCTTCCACATTCTTCCGCGACATGGCTTCCGCAGCTTTTGCCTTGGTCAGCATCGACTCCATCTCTACCATTCTTATCTCTGGCAGTGTACCCTTGTCGTAGAGGTTCTTCATGCGGCGATAGGCATCTTCAGTCTGTGCGAGGGTCGAGGCACTCATTTCGTAGGCATTCCTCACGTTCTGTCCGTCGGTCTCGGCCATTGCCTGACCTTTCCGCACGAATTGTCCTTCATCGACCATCACGCGAATAACCGTACCTAAAACCCCGAATGTGACGTTGGCACCGTCTTCCTCTTCTATCACTCCCATGAAACTCTTGTTCACGCTCTGTGCCCCAGCCTCTACTTTCTGGGTTCTCACGCTGACAGCATCCTCATGGGTCTGTGTCTCCTTTTTGTTGCATGCCCCAAGCAGCAAGGCTGTAATTAAGCCAGAATATAGTAGTCTATGATTCATCATTCGCTCATTTAAATTTATAATTCGATGGCAAAGGTACGAAAAAGAAAGAAAACAACCAAATTAATTTGGATTTTTACGCAGGTATTATCGTATACAACGTTCCTTTCCCTACTGTGTATATCCCTACTTGTGCATTCGTCCTACATAAGCTTATTTTGTAAGAAGACCCGAAAAACTTCACTCCTAAATGAATAAATGAACGAATAAATCTTGCAACTTTACTAATATTTTCTTACCTTTGCAGCGCAATAAAAAACATCTGAATATTAATTCACTAAAGAACTACAAAGTCATGTTAGGAATTGAGGAAAAAGATCCTGTGATTACAGGCAAATATGCTGACGACTTGTACGAAGAGTACAAGAGCGTCTATGGCGAGCCTGAGTATCATAAGAATGATAAACAGGTATAGCCTAATATGAGTAAACTACAGCACACTCTCACTTACGAAAGAACGGATGACATGTCTGTTCTTTCTGTTTTTTATTGCGGAGTCGAAGAAATGGATGACTACATCCATGACAAATTGCAGGCCAAGATTGAAAGAATGCCAGAACTGGAAAGCTACATCGTCAGGGAGGGTGACAACATCGTGGCCATGACTGCCATCAGAGAGAAGCCCCTTGAAGTGAGGAAGTCCGATGGCACAAGGTTCGACATCGGCGCCCTGGAAATAGAATACCTTGCAGTCAGGAAGGATCTGAGAGAGACCGGTATAGGTGAGATTATCATGCAGTGGATTGACGAGAAGGCAAGGACGGAACATCCCAACTGCAAATACTTAAGCGTTAATGCCCTTGTTGATCCAGACTATGGGTACAGTGCAGTACCATTCTATGAAAAGTGCAACTTTATTGCAAGAAAGAGTCACGCTATGGCTGTAGCTGTCAGGATGACAAGGATTATCAAGTAAGCCTGCGTACACAGCGTTCCCCACAGTAATCAAGCGACGATATGGAACAGAAATTCGGGAAAAATAGCATTGACATCAAGGTGCTGCGCGAGTTCTGCGAGCGCGAGGGCAAGATGGTGGAGTACCGCAAGGGCGAACAGCTGGAGCGCGAGGGTGACCCCGCACGGTGGTTCGGCTTCGTCACCGAGGGGTGCTTCAAGTACGTGACTCACGGCATCAGCGACGATAGGGAGCATATCACATGGTTCTCGTTCGAAGGCGAATTTGCGGGCGACTATCCCGCCTGTCTCGACGGTGGCCCAGCGCTGACCACGATCGAGGCGATGGTGCCCACCCGCATCATCCGTGTGAGCGGCGAACAGCTGGTGAAGCGGTTCAGTCAGGATAAGAAGTCGATGGATCTGCGCTGCCTCGTTGCCGAGCACCTGCTCAGTCAGGCCCGTGCCCGCTACACCGACCTCCACCGCGCCACGCCCCTCGAACGCTACGAGTTGCTGCTCCGCCGCTGCCCGGGCATCGCCCGCCATCTCCCCCTGAATGCCATCGCCTCGTTCCTCTGCGTCACCCCCCAACAGTTGTCACGCATCCGCAAGGCCGTCACGTTTTCGGAGAAATAATTCCAAATATTCACAAAACCCCTGAACATTTGTTCAGACTTTCACCTCGGCAGCCACTTTTTCGGTCTTGTCGGGGGCTTTTTCGTGGGACTTTCTGTAACTTTGTGGCTCGGAATGACAAAAGACAATAGAAAAAATGAAGGAAATTTGAAAAAAGATATCGTTTTGATTAGTTTTTCGGTTCGCTGAATCGTCCTTGTTGTGTATGAATGATAATTATGACGAAAAAAGAATTTGAAAACATATACCGTCAGCATTATGCCAAGATGTACTGTCTGGCAAAGACGATGCTCTATGATGCGGACGAAAGCAAGGACGTGGTGAGTGAAATCTTCGCCCGACTGTTACGGGATGGTGACAGGCCACAGAAGGACAGGATGGAGGGCTACCTGATGACTGCCGTACGTAACCGCTGTCGCGACGTGCTCAGCCACAAGTCGATACGGGAACG